>Ga0187847_10001245_pt1 | contig 23711 bp, 17 predicted proteins | sample June2016WEW_4_10_FD_132458 | JGI IMG/M metagenome (GOLD analysis project Ga0187847, IMG submission 132458) | Peatland microbial communities from SPRUCE experiment site at the Marcell Experimental Forest, Minnesota, USA - June2016WEW_4_10 | ecosystem: Environmental > Terrestrial > Soil >...
CGGCGCAAAGGTTCGACGGGAAGATCGATGCCCGCCATCTTCGCAATCGAAGCCGCCCATGCTCCGGCGCAGTTGACCACTATCCGCGTGGAAACCGTGTCGCGTGTCGTCTCGACTTCGAAGGTTCCGCTTTGACCAGCAGCTTTGCGCGTAATTCCCGTGACCGTTGTATTTTTCCAGAGCGTGGCGCCGTGATCGCTCGCCCAGGTCATGAAGCCGACCATGGCGCTGTTGGGATCGACGAAGCCATCGGTGGGGCAGAAGCTGCCGCCGATGATATCGTCGCCGCGCAAAAGCGGGAACTGGCCTCGGATCTCGTCGCCGCCGACGAGGCGCACGTTCTTCAATCCCATGGCAATTTGTTTTTCGTAGTTGGCGCGCAGATACGAGAGGTGCTTTTCGCTGGTCGCGCAAAAAAGATATCCCTGGGGCCGGTAATCGCACGGGTATCCCAGTCGTTCGTCGAAGGTGGCATAGAACGGGATCGAATACAGCGACATCTGAATATTGACTGGAGTAGAAAACTGGGCGCGCACGCCGCCCATGCTCTTGCCCGTGGATCCCTTGCCTTGGGCAGTCTCGCGCTCGAGCACGAGAACATGCTTGCAACCGGCGGCGGCAAGGTGATAGGCAATGCTCGAGGCAACGATCCCTCCGCCCACCAGAACGACTTCTGCGGTATGCATATTGCCAATACCACCTTAGGAGGTTGCCGCAGCAATGGCTACTCGGGCCAGTACTACGACTGCGAACCATCCAAACACTACTGCGAACGCGGTCCCACGTTTGACCTTGCTGATGCACGTGATTCCGATTGCGGTCAGCAGGAGGGTCCAGAGACTGAAGATATCCAATGGCGTCAGCAGGGCGCGCAGCACTGCGGAGCCATCCGGGCCGATGAAATATCCGGGATTCGTAGCCACGGGATTCTGAATGTTAAATCCATCGCCGCTGACTCCGGCCAGAAGCGACGCGATTGCCAAAAGCGTCCCCAATAGCTGCGGCAGCCTGGTGTAGACCACCAGAGCGAACATGGCCTTGTACGTCAACTCAGCGCCCGCAACAAACTTAAGGGTCCCAAACAGAACGGCGGCGAAAATTGCATAGACGCCAAGCACAATCACGGGAGCAGAGTAGGAGATGATTGTGGTGAGGGTGACTTGCTGCTGCATGACCTTTTCTTTTTGGCCAGCGGGCAAGCGGTCAATTCTATCGGCCTGGGCGGGTTGCAACTGGATCTGGTTGTCCACGACCTTGCGAAAGCCCACTTTCTGATCGACCACGTAGATAAACAGCAGGGAAACGATCGCAATGATCAGGAATGGCGCCCACCAACCGGCGTTCCTGCGAAAATCGGTGAAGGCTTTGCTCGGCGAAAAAAAAGTGTAGATGAGGCGCTGCCCTTCCGACAGCGGTGCCGGTTCTTGCGGAGGCTGCGTTAACGCAGATGGGTTGGTCGCCATACGATTGTCCTCTGACAGGTCGAGATTGTAGTTTCCTTTTGGCGGAAGAACAACGGGACTCGATGGGATTGCAGAAGTGATAAGTTAAATTGCAGAAGTAAAACCCGACACCTTGTGAATTCCAGACTTCACTTTTGCAATTTAATTTCTGACTTCTGCAGTTTCATGATGCCGCCATCTCCGGCGTTGCCGCCAGCAGTTTGCGGGTGTAGGCGTGCTGCGGCTGGGCGGTAATCTGCTCCGTGGTTCCGACCTCGACGATCTTGCCCTGGTACATCACCGCGATGCGGGTTGAAAGATAGCGTACAACTGGCATGGAGTGCGAGATGAACAAATAAGTGAGGCCGAAATCACGCTGCAGTTGTTGCAGAAGATTCACGATTTGCGCGCCAACACTGACGTCGAGAGCGGAAACCGGTTCATCGGCAACGATAAATTTCGGCCGCAGGGCTAGCGCGCGGGCAATACCGATGCGCTGCCGCTGGCCTCCGGAAAATTCGTGGGGATAACGAGGCATGGCCGACTCGTCCATCCCGACCGAACGCAACAGTTCCGCAACGCGCTGGCGGCGATTCGGCGTCTTCGGATGAAGCGAATTTTGATGAAGGAGAAGCGGTTCGGCGATCACGTCCTCTACTCGATAGCGCGGGTCGAGTGAACCGAACGGATCCTGGAAGATAATCTGCATGTTGCGGCGGAGCCGGCGCAGTTCCGGGCCGTTCGCCGTCACGAGATCAACACCGTTAAAAACGATGGCGCCCGAAGTCGGTTCGATGAGGCGGAGAATGAGCCGTCCAAGCGTGCTTTTGCCGGAACCGGATTCGCCCACCAAGCCCAGCGTCTCGCCTTCCTGGATTTCGAGGGAGACATCGTCCACGGCGCGGACTTTGCCAATGCGACGGTTGCCGAATGGAGATTCGGCAAGATCGAAAACCTTGGTCAGGTTGCGAACTGCAAGCAGAGGCACGGATTACCTTTCCTGACTGCACGTTCCATATTCCAGAATATGAAATAAGACTTAATATTTCACCCCGCGATCATGGGCACGGCCACCAGCGCGGCCAACATGCCGACGGTGCGGGCGCGGCTGAAGTGCTCATGCAGAAAAATGCGAGCCAGCACAACCGTAACCGTGGGATAAAGCGAACTGAGCACGACCGCATTGTCCAGGCGTCCGATCTGCGACGCTCGGATGAAGACCGCGCTGCCCGTGACGTCGCAGATTCCGGCGAGCAGGGCAATTGACAGCATCGGGGTCGGTACCGCGCGGAGATATCCTCCGAACAGAACGATGCTGCCCGTGACCAGGAAGGCTCCCGACCGCGAGCAAGCGGCGATCCATAAAGGAGAAGCATTGCCGGCCTGATGGACACACAGGTAAAAGCCGGCGAAGCCGATTCCGGACAGCACGGCCATGCCTAAGCCTTCCGGACGTCCCGCGCCAGCCTCAGTCCGTGAGATCAGCCAGACTCCGATTCCAGCAAGAATAAAACCGACGACGTGGCGATAGCCGGGAAAGCCCTCCGCAAAGCTGGTCACGATGGCGGGAATCGCAGCGCTGACCACAGCAGAGACGGGCGCAACCAGGCCCATATTTCCAGCGGCCAAGGCACGGTAGAACAAGGCCAGAGCCATGCCCCCGACCGCACCGGAGATCATCGACCAAACTACGCCGGTGTTGGCTGGAAATTGCTGGTGCATCATCAGCGCGAGAGCTGCGATTGCGATCAATCCGGTGATGTGTACGATGGCCGTGAATAGAAACGCATTCACCCGGCGCGAACCCACTCCGCCCAGAAAGTCGCTCGCGCCCCAGACCCCGACTGCAGTCAGGCTATAAGCGGCAGGGATGTACTGGGCCGGAACGGACATGGGAATACGAGAGTAGCACGCAGCGAACGCTAACCGCGCAAGGACAACGAGGCTACGCTTGAATGATTCCGCGGAGGCAGGAGCAACCCACGTCTCTAGAACGCACGCCTCTCCGAGGCCGGAAAGCTTAAACCGCAACCACCTCCGGTTGCGTCTTTCCCGCCAGCAACTGCCGCAGCACGTATTGCAGGATGCCGCCGTTCGCGTAGTACAGAGCTTCCTGCGGAGTGTCGATGCGAACGATTGCCTGAAATTTCGCTGTCTTTCCGCCCTTCACGCGCACCGTAATCTCGCGGCCAGAAGAAAATTTCTCGACCACTTCGTGAATTCCCGCGATCTCGAACACTTCTTCGCCCGTCAACTTCAGCGTTTCGGCATTCTCTCCGGGGAGGAACTGCAACGGCAGAATTCCCATGCCGACGAGGTTGGAGCGGTGAATGCGTTCGTAGCTTTCCGCAATCACGGCGCGAACGCCCAACAAGCGTGGTCCCTTGGCCGCCCAGTCGCGCGAAGATCCGGAGCCGTATTCCTTGCCCGCGAGAATCACGAGCGGCACTTTCTCGGCATGATACTTTTCGGACGCGTCAAAGATCGACATTTCGGCGCCGTCGGGTAAGTGGCGGGTGAATCCACCTTCGGTATTGACCATTTTATTTCGCAGGCGGACGTTAGCAAATGTGCCGCGCACCATCACCTCGTGATTGCCGCGGCGCGATCCGTAAGAATTGAAGTCGGCAGGTTGCACGCCATGAGCGATCAGGTATTTGCCGGCCGGACCATCTTTCTTGATCGAGCCCGCGGGTGAAATGTGGTCGGTCGTAACGCTGTCGCCGAGCACGGCCAGTACGCGCGCGCCCTTAACGTCCTCGACGGCTGAGGGCTTGAGCGTCATGCCATCGAAGTACGGCGCCTGCCGAATATAGGTCGAATCCTTTTCCCAAGCGTAGGTTTCGCCCTTCGGAACCGGCAACCCTCGCCAGCGTTCGTCACCGGAGTAAACCTCGGCATAACTTTTGCGGAACATCTCCGACGTAATCGCGCTGGTCATCGATTGCTCGACTTCCGACTGCGAGGGCCAGATGTCGGCGAGGTAAACCGGCTTGCCGTCTTTACCCTTTCCGAGCGCATCTTTGCGCAGATCAATATCGATGCGGCCGGCCAACGCGAACGCGACCACCAGCGGCGGCGACATCAGGTAGTTGGCGCGGACTTCGGAGTTGATTCGTCCCTCAAAATTGCGATTTCCGGAGAGTACCGAAGCGACCACGAGATTCTTCTCGTCAATCTCTTTCGAGACCTCAACCGGCAAGGGGCCGGAGTTCCCGATGCAGGTGGTGCAGCCATAGCCGACGATGTGGAATTTGAGTTTCTCCAGATACGGCATCAGGCCAGCTTTTTCGAGATAGTCGAGCACGACTTTCGAACCCGGCGCCAGCGAGGTCTTGACGGTAGCGGGCACCGTGAGGCCGCGTTCGACCGCTTTTTTCGCCAGGAGGCCAGCGGCGATCAGCACCGACGGATTCGACGTGTTCGTGCAACTGGTGATCGCCGCAATCACCACGCTGCCATGTCGCAACGCGTGCCCATTTCCCGAAACGTGTTCGTGGACTTTTGGATCCTCAACGCCAACTGCGGTTGGATTGCCGCCTTCCTGCTCCCAACTGTTGACCTGTTTGCCGACGGTGTCGGCCGGCGCCGCGGCGGTGGCTTTCGCCTTCGGTTTGATCAGCGATGGCAATGCCTGCGCAAACGACTCGCCTGCTTTCGACAGTATGACTCGATCCTGCGGGCGCTTTGGGCCTGCGAGACTCGACTCTACGGTTGCCAGATCAAGGCTGAGCAGTTCGGAGTATTCGGCTTCGGGCGTCTGGGCATCGTGGAAGAGTCCCTGTTCGCGCGCGTAAGCTTCGACCAGTGCGATCTGCTCTTCGCTGCGGCCGGTGAGTTTCAAATACTTCAAGCTTTCCTTGTCGATGGGGAAGATGCCGCAGGTGGCGCCGTATTCTGGAGCCATGTTCGCAATTGTCGCGCGATCGGCGAGCGGCAAGTCCTGCAGCCCGGGGCCAAAGTACTCGACGAACTTACCGACTACGCCGTGCTTGCGCAGCATTTCGGTGATGGTGAGAACGAGATCGGTAGCCGTAGCGCCTTCGCGCAGACGCCCGGTGAGTTTCACTCCGACGACAAGCGGGATGAGCATGGAGACGGGCTGTCCCAGCATGGCGGCCTCGGCCTCGATACCGCCGACGCCCCAGCCCAGCACGCCGAGTCCGTTAATCATCGTGGTATGCGAATCGGTCCCGACGAGCGTGTCGGGATAGGCGGTGCGTTTTCCACCTTCTTCGTGCACAAATACGACGCGCGCCAGGTATTCAAGATTGACCTGATGCACGATACCCGTGTCCGGCGGCACGATGGCTAGATTGTGAAAGCCGGTCTGCCCCCAGCGCAGAAAGGCGTAGCGCTCTTTGTTGCGCTGGAACTCAAGCAGCGCGTTCACGTCGACGGCCTTGGGCGATCCGAATTCATCGACCTGCACCGAGTGGTCAATGACCAGTTCCGCGGGCTGCAACGGATTGATGAGTTTGGCGTCGCCGCCCAGGCGCTTCATCGCATCGCGCATGGCAGCCAGATCGACCACCGCGGGAACGCCGGTAAAATCCTGCAACAGGACGCGGCTGGGTGTGAAAGCAATTTCCTTTTCTGGCTTGGATTTCTTGTTCCATGCCGTGAGCGCGCGAATTTCGTCCTTCGTCACGTTGCGGCCATCCTCGGTGCGCAACAGGTTCTCGAGCAGGATGCGCAATGAAAACGGCAGGTGCCGCGTGGAGATACCTTGCTTGTCGAGAGCGTCGAGCCGGTAGATTTCGTATTCTTTCTTGCCGACTTTAATGGTGGCGCGAGCGCCAAAACTGTTCGAGGACATGAGGGCCTTCCTTATATAAGCTCTGAATGGAGCAGGAAATTCGGCAAAACCCGGGAACCTTATAGTGTAATTGGTTTCGGGCCAAGTTGGGGCCGGAGGAGCGTTCGGTCCTATCGCACGGCTGTCAAAATCTGATACACGACCACGCCGACCATAAACACCAGGTAAATCCTCAGCGCCCAGAAAAGAATCATCTCTATCCGCGTGAGCTGCCGTCGCGGGCAATGATGGTGCTCCTTGGTGGAAATGATCTGGTCCGGCTCCAGGGCCGTCATCACCGAGGAGAGCTCTTCACGGGTCACGTCAACCTCGGGTGCGGACTCAAATTGGTTTTCCATTTACTTGCCTCCAACCAGGGCCAGCGCGTTGGGCGCAATCACGCTGACGCCGAACAAAAGCCCAGCGCCGATCAGCACGATCACGACTCCTAAGGCCAGCACATTCGCCCAAGGCGGGCTGACCAGTTCGCCCATAATTTCTCGATCGTTCACCAACATATAAAGAAAGAGCAGCGCCGGAGGCATGGCCAGCACGGCGATCACGTTCACCAGGAGCACGATGTACACCAGCGGAATGCCCGGAATCAAAACCAGCCCGGCCGCTGCCGTCGCTTCGACCAGCAGAACGAGATAAAACGATCTTCCTTGCCGAAACGGAAGATTCAAGCTGTGCGGACGACGCGCCACTTCTCCGAAGGCATAGGCGGAGGACGTTGAAATGGTGATGGCCGCGACCATCCCCGCCTCGAATATGCCCAACGCAAAAAGCGCCGCTCCCCAATGTCCAATCAATGGTTGCAGTGCCTGGGCAAATTCCGCAGCTTCGAAGTTTGCCGTTGACATGTGGTGCGTGAACAAAGGAGTCGTCGCCAGCATCGTGGCCAGAGCCGCGAGTGTCGCTAAAGTCGCTCCCAACACTGTGTCCACGCGCCCCATGCGAATGTCGCGCGTGGTAAGACCCTTATCAGCGATAGCACTTTGCTGAAAAAACAGCATCCATGGAGTGACGGTCGCTCCGATATCGGCCAGCAAAAGCAGGACTGTCTCTTGCGTCAGCCCACCGGGCAGCGGTTTCCAGGTGAACAGGGAACGGCTTACTGCTCCCCAGTCCGGATGAGCCAGAAGTGCGACCGGCACAAACACCAGGTTGAACATGGCAGCGCCTAAAATGATCCGCTCCCACGTCCAATAACGGTGCGTCATGAGCGCGACGGAAAGCACCAGCAGCGCGCCGACGACCGCAACTACTGGCCGCACCCCGAAAAATCCCAGTCCGGCGCGAATGGCAATAAACTCTGTGACCAACGTCAGAAAATTACCCACCATCAGGTCGATCATCGAAAACCAACCCCAGAATGGGCCGAAGCGATCGAAGATCAACTCGGCATGTCCCCGGTGGGTAGCCGCGCCCAGGCGCACGGTCATTTCCTGCACCACGCAAGCCATCACGAATGTCAGCACAATGAACGGCACAAAGAATCCGACGCCGAACCGGGCTCCGGTCGCCGCATACGACACCATGCTGGGACCGTCATTTTCCCCAAGCATCACCAGGATGCCGGGCCCGATGAGCAGCCAGAACAACCGCAACCTTGGCCGGAATCCGTGCCGCGCCCGCGTCGCCGAAACCTGCTCGCGATCGTGCGCTCGATCGATATCCTCATGCGTAATGACGACGTCGCTGAGAGACTTGCGCTGGTCGCGCGGGAGGTTGGATCGAGATACGGGTGCGGCTCGCTGCTCCGGTGCTGTTTTCGGTTCGTTCATGCGATCGGATGAGGAAAGCGAGGAAGTGCGGTCGCTCGCTGGCAAATTAGCGTAAGTATACATCAGAGCATAAACTACGGTTAATTACTTTTGCGAATGAGGCGCAAAGGATTTCCGAATACAGGATAGGCCAGCGCGGAGCCGAAGAACCTTCAGCCTTTGGAGAGAGCTTTGCCGTCCGCCGATTTAACCCAGACCTTTTCGGCGGCGGACACACCCAGCGAAACCCGGCCAGCGCCGGTCGTAAGCGTCAGCGTCTGGTCGTAATTCCGGTGCGCCACATGAACCTTCGCCCCGGGGCGAATGCCGCGCTGTTCCAGAAACTCCAGCAGTCGGCGATCGCGTTCGTAGATCCCGCTCACCTGAAAATCCTGCCCCGGTTCGGCCTGAGCCAGCAAGAGCAGTCCGCGGCGGCGGCGGCTGGCGGGACTTTCCAGTTCGGTCAGATTTCCGTGGGGGCACGCGACTCCACGCCCGAGTTTGGCGAGCAACCTGGCTTCAAAATCGGGCGAAACCGCGTGTTCCAGTCGTTCCGCCTCGTCGTGCACCTTGTACCATTCCATGCCGAAAATTTCGGCGAGCATGCGCTCGATCAAGTGATGACGAATCGTCAGCTTGCGGGCAATCTTCTTTCCGGCAGCGGTCAGACGAACGCGGCCGTCGGCGCTCACCCGCACCAAGCCATCCTTCTTCAGTCGGCGCACCGCCATGGTTACGGCAGGGGGCGAAACTTTGAGCCAGTGCGCGAGCGTCGCGGAGATAACGGTTTCGCCCTCGCTCTCGGCCTCGAGAATCGCCTTTAGGTAGTCCTCTTTGGAAACGGTGATCACGTGGACAGATTATACGGCGGGATTAAACATAGTTAACCGAAAGATTGCAGAAGTTAGAAGGCAGATTGTAGAAGTGAGAACCCAAACTTCTGACTTTACCCGTTTGACATCATCTGCGTCCGCCCCTAACCTTGAATGTCTTAAGTATGAAAATCCTCGTCATAGGCAGCGGCGGACGCGAGCATGCGCTGGTGTGGAAGCTGCGGCAGTCGTCCCGGGTCACGAAAATCTTCTGCGCGCCGGGCAACGGAGGGATCGCGGACGAGGCGGAGTGCGTTGCCGTAGATGTCAAGAGCCTCGACTCCATGGTCGCGCTCGCGAACCGGATCCAGCCCGATCTCACGATCGTGGGCCCGGAGTTGCCGCTTATGCTGGGAGTGGTGGACGAATTCACGCGGCGAGGCTGGCGCACATTCGGCCCGACGCAGGCGGCGGCACAACTCGAAAGCAGCAAGAGTTTTGCCAAGGAATTTCTGCAGCGGCACCGCATCCCCACGGCGCATTATGCGATTTGCGATTCGCCGGAACAGGTGCGCGACGCGCTCGCGCATTTCCATACTCCGATCGTGGTGAAAGCCGACGGACTGGCGGCCGGCAAGGGTGTGGTCATCGCGAAGACCAAGGACGAAGCTTCAACCGTAGCCATCGAAATGCTCAGCGGACGGATGCTGGGCGAGGCGGGATCGCGTGTGGTGCTCGAAGAATTTCTGCAAGGCGACGAACTCTCGTTTCTCGTCGTAAGCGATGGCGAGCGAGTAGCGCCGCTGGTTGCCGCGCAAGATCACAAACGCGCGGGCGATGGCGACACCGGCCCCAACACTGGAGGCATGGGTGCCTACACAACGCGCACCATCATCGATGAAAAGATGCGCGACTGGCTGGTCACTCACATTGCGCGGCCTGTTGTCGCTGGGATGAAAGCCGAAGGTGCGGAGTACAAAGGCGTTCTCTATTGCGGATTGATGATGACCGCGCGCGGGCCGATGGTTCTCGAATTCAACTGCCGATTCGGCGATCCCGAGACGCAACCGATTCTGATGCGGATGGAGAGTGGCCTGGTCGAGGCGATGGAGGCATCGATCGACGGCCGCACCAGTGACGGGGGTTTCAAGTGGTCGAACGACGCGGCGGTATGCGTGGTGATGGCATCGGGCGGCTATCCGGGAAGCTACGAAGCGGGCAAGAAAATCACCGGGCTGGAGGAAGCGGCGAAACTGGACGGCGTGAAGGTCTTTCACGCCGGGACGTCGAAACGTGACGATGCTTTCTACACTTCAGGCGGGCGTGTGCTTGGCGTGACGGCGCGGGCCGAGGAACTGGAAACTGCGGTGCGACGCGCTTATGAAGCCTGCGCGAAGATCAACTTCGAGGGCGCACACTATCGCAGAGACATCGCGGCACGCGCGCTGAAGAAAACTTAGCTCCGTGTTTGGCTTGTCGTCCTGATCACGGATATGCATTCTGGCGGCGCGAGCAAGTACAAGGTCCTTCCCCTTCGGCAAGCTCAGGGTCAGGATGACAATTTGGATTTGTAACTTTAGAGCAAGGGATGAACGAAAATTATGATTAAACCACTAGTTTCGATCGTAATGGGGAGCGACTCTGACCTGGAGATCATGCGCGAAGCCGGAAAAGTTCTCGACGAATTCGGGATTGCGTTTGAGATCGATGTGACTTCGGCGCATCGCTCTCCGGATCGCACCGCAGACTACGCGCGCAAAGCTGCGCAGCGTGGTATTCGCGTCATCATCGCCGGGGCGGGCGGAGCGGCGCATTTGGCGGGCGTAATCGCGGCGCACACGACCTTGCCCGTCATTGGCGTTCCGATCCCTTCCACCTCGTTGCAGGGCATGGATTCTTTGCTGGCCACCGTCCAAATGCCGGCCGGCATTCCCGTAGCGACGGTTGCGATTGGCAAGCCCGGCGCAACCAATGCAGGAATTCTTGCGGCACAGATTATTGGCGTGGCCGACGCATCCATCGCGAAGAAGCTCGACGCTCACAAAGAGAAACTGGCGCGCGGCGTGGAAGAAAAATCAAAGAAATTGAAAGCATCGATGGAGGGCTAATCGGTTCGCGTAGGGGCGGACGCATTCGTCCGCCCAGCCGAGCTCGGCAAATGCTCACAGCTTCAAGGTTTTCAGATATTCCCGGAACTCCCCGCCCAGGTCTTCCCGTTTCAACGCGAATTCAACTGTCGCTTTGAGAAAGCCGAGTTTGTCGCCGGTATCGTGGCGGCGCCCTTCATAGACATACGCGTAGAGTTTTTCACGCTGCAGCAGTCCGCGCAGCCCGTCGGTGAGTTGCAACTCGCCGCCCGCACCCGGTTTGATATCAGAAAGAGTCTCAAAGATGGTTGGCGTCAGAATGTAGCGTCCGATCACAGCCAGATTCGAAGGCGCGTCCGCGAGTTTCGGTTTTTCCACGAGGTCAAGAACCTCGTAGAGCTTGCCGCCGGAGCCTGCGACCTCCTTCGCCTTCAACACACCATAGGAAGAAATTCCTGGCCCGTCGACAACCTGGGTCGCGATCACGGAGCACTGCTTCTCCTCGAAGACGTTCATCAACTGCTTAAGCACGGGCACTTTCGCATCGATGACGTCATCGGCAAGCAGCGTGGCAAAGGGTTCGTTGCCAATCAATTCGCGCGCGGTGAGCACAGCGTGTCCCAGTCCGAGCGCTTCTTTCTGACGCACGTAAGCCACGTAGATCATGTCCGAAATCTGGCGCACGATCTTGAGCAGGTCGTACTTGCCCTTTTCCTCGAGCATTTTTTCGAGCTCGTAGCTGACGTCGAAATGATCTTCGATCGCACTTTTGCCGCGTCCGGTGATGATGATGATCTGGTCGCATCCGGCCGCCACGGCCTCTTCCACGCCATACTGAATGATGGGTTTATCCACCAGCGGCAGCATCTCTTTGGGCTGTGCCTTGGTTGCGGGGAGAAAGCGCGTGCCTAATCCGGCGGCAGGAAAAATCGCTTTGCGGACTTTCCGGACCTTGCGGCGGTCGCCATTCGTGCGTCGTTCGTCAGTGGGGTTCATCGCAGAATCAATTGTAACTGCTAGCATTTATGTCTGGACGGCTTCCTCGCGCGCTTCCAGTTCTTCAAGCAAATCGCGCAACGTTTGTAGGATTCCTTCGGCGCTGTCGATTTTTATCGAGAACTTCAGCGTCCCGTCGGGAGTAAATTGCGTGCCCCGTTGCGATGCCACAAAGCGTGCCAGCTTCCCGGGATCAATCGAAGCCGTCTGGCTGAACTTGATGTTTACGAATTCGCGTTTGCGTTCAATAGCATTGGCACCCACCCGCATGGCCTGCAGTTTGAGAGTTGCGTACGCCAGCAGGTTGCGAACCGCGCCGGGCGTTTCGCCGTAACGATCGATAAGCTCCGAGCGCACGTCGTGCAACTGCGATTCGGTTTCAACACCCGCTATGCGCTTGTACATGCGCAGCCGCTGGTTCTCTTCCTTTATATAGTCGGACGGAATGCGGATATTGAGGCCGAGATTGAGCTGGATCTCCGTGACTTCGACGCCCGCCTCGCCCTTCATTTCGCGTACGGCGCGCTCCAGCATCTGCGTGTAGAGCTCGAAGCCCACTGCTTCGATGTGGCCGCTCTGCTCGCCGCCGAGAAGATTTCCTGCGCCACGGAGTTCGAGATCGAGGGCTGCGATCTTGAAGCCGGCGCCTAGGTCGGAGAATTCCTTCAAAGCAGCGAGTCTCCGCCGCGCAATTGGCGTCAACTCGATTTCCGCCGGCAAGAGCAGATATGCGTATGCGCGCCGGCTGGAACGGCCCACGCGGCCGCGCAACTGATACAGCTCCGACAATCCAAGCCGGTCTGCCCGATTGATCAGGATCGTGTTGCAGAGCGGGATGTCGAGGCCGTTCTCGATGATCGTGGTCGAGACCAGGATATCGGCTTCATGATGCATGAATTTCAGCATCACTTTTTCCAACTCGCCCTCGCCCATCTGTCCATGGCCCACGGCAATACGCGCCTTCGGAGCCATGGTTTGGAGCTTGGCCGCAATTTCCCAGATCGTGTCGATGCGGTTGTGCACGAAATAAACCTGGCCACCCCGGTCGAGTTCCTGCTCGATGGCCGACTGGATCAGCTTTTCATCCCAATTCGCAACCACGGTTTGAATCGCCATGCGATCTTTCGGCGGCGTTTCAATTACGCTCATGTCGCGCAGGCCCACCAGCGACATGTGCAGCGTCCGCGGAATCGGCGTCGCGGACATGGTGAGCACGTCGACTTGCGTGCGCATCTGCTTGATGCGTTCTTTGTGGCGAACGCCAAAGCGTTGCTCCTCGTCGACCACCAGCAAGCCGAGGTCGGCGAACTTCACGTCCTTGGAGAGCAGGCGATGAGTGCCGATCAGAATGTCCACCTTGCCGGCTTCCACTTTCTGCAAAATTTCCTTGATCTGCTTGGCTGTCCGGAAGCGACTGATCATTTCGACGGTCAGCGGAAACGGCGCGAAGCGCTGCTTGAAAGTTTCGTAATGCTGAAATGCAAGAACGGTGGTCGGCGCGAGCACGGCAACCTGCTTATTGTCGCTCAGGGCCTTGAAGGCGGCTCGCATCGCAACTTCGGTTTTGCCGTACCCGACGTCGCCGCACAGCAGACGATCCATGGGTAGTTGCGATTCCATGTCACGCTTCACGTCGGCGATGGCTTGCGCTTGATCTTCAGTTTCGTTGTATTCGAAAGCGTTTTCGAATTCTTTCATCCACTCGGTGTCGGCTGGAAAAATATGACCCTGCGCGGACTGGCGCTGCGCGTAGAGCTTGAGCAACTCGTCGGTCATATCTTTCATCGCCTTGCGCACGCGGGCTTTGGTTTTGCTCCAAGCTTGCGTGCCGAGGTGATTCAAGACCGGTTTCGCACCCTCCGCCGAACGATACTTCTGGACCAGATCAAGGCGAGTCAGCGGAACATAGAGTCGCGCCGCGTCGGCATACTCGAGCAGCATAAATTCCGCGGCCCCATCGCCCTGGTTGATCTCCTTTAATCCTTGGTATTGCCCAATGCCGTGCTCCACGTGAACCACGTAGTCGCCAACCTGCAGATCGCGAAAGTCGGAAAGAAAGGCCGAGACTTTCGATTTCTGGCGCTGCGGCCGCGCAGCGACGAGGTCCGATTCGTCAAACAGATCGCGCGCGCCAAAAATTGCGAGATGCGCTTCCGGCATCGCGAAACCGTCGGGGAGATAGGCCTTCAATAGCGTGGTGGTGAAAACGTCGCCGGCAAAATAGGAAGTCTCGTCGGCATAGCTTTCTCCGCTGCGCGTGCGGCTTCCGAGTCGATACGACGTGTTGTACTCGGTGAACATGTCGGCGAGGCGCTCGACCTCTCCGATGTTGGGCACGGCGAGAACGACCTGCATGCCGCCGGCAACCAGTTTCTGAACTTCCTCAATCAGCGCGGGAACGGCACCGTGGAAGCGCGGGGCGGGCTGCGAAAGAAACGCGGCTTCCGTTTTCCCCTCGCGCGCCAGCGCCAGATATTCGAAATCGGCTCCGGCCAGCGCCGAGGTTGTTTCCCGCCAACGCTCCGGTGTCAGATAAAGATCCGCGGGACGAACCAGGTTTCCCACGCCGCTGCGTTCGTGCGCTTCTTCAATGCGGGCCCAGACTTTATCAAGTTCCAATCCGAGCGCTTCGGGTTCGTCGAGAATTACCCGCGCATCCGGAAGCAGGCCGAAGATGCTGCGATCGGCGCCTGCCAGCGGAGCATAGAATTCCCAGCCCGGAAAAACTCCCGCACCCGAATCGCGCATTGCCTGCTCCACGATCTCGGCGGATCCGGTAATGCGTTTCCCCGAAAGCCGCGCGTTGATCGACCCGAGCAATTCTTCCGTGACCGGCGTTTCGGTTAGCGGCAATAGCAGCGCTTCATCCACCGGGTTTGAAGACCGCTGACTGGCAGGATCAAACTTGCGCATGGACTCGATTTCGTCCCCGAAAAACTCGACGCGCACCGGCCGATCCGCTTCCGGCGAATACACATCGAGAATGCCGCCACGAGCCGCGTACTGCCCCGGCATTTCGACTACATCGGTTGCGCTGTAACCGATCGTGTTGAGGTGCTCCAGCAGTTTCTCGAGATCGAAAACCTCGCCGCGGCGCAGAACCCGCGCCAGGTCGGCATAGTAGTCGGGGGACCGAAGGAGAATTGTGGTCGATGTCACCGGCGCAACGACGATTGCGGCACGCCCCGTCGCGATCTTCCACAGCGCGGTAGCGCGTTCTTCCTGAATCTCCGGATGCGGCGATAGGTTCTGGAAGGGAAGTACATCACGGGCCGGCAAGCTGACGACCGAGTCCGGGTCGGCAGCTCCAGTCAACTCGCAGAAGGCGCGCAGTACCGGCAGCAACTCTTCGGCGGCGCGGTTGTCTGCAACCACCAGCACAAACGGGCGCTCGACGGTGCGCCGCAATAAAACAACGACCAGAGCCTTAGCCGCTGCGGACAGTCCAGTAACACTAATCCGCCCCGCGCCCTCCCGCAGATGGGAGGCGGCACGCGTGAAGGCAGGTAATAGTTCCACCTCCGCGAAAATTTCGCGGACGAAGGGCAAAAGCATTTCCCTTTGATTCTATCAAGGCGGAGGAATCGCGGCCCAGGTCAGCGATTCGACAGGGATATCATCACTTAGTGGTGCTGTCCGGTTTTGTGGGCACGATCGGTTGTGACGGTTCCTGCTTCGAGAGCGATTCATCTACGCGCTTTTTGAAATCACCTTCGTCGTTGTGGGCAAGCCCGCTGAAGGCCGTCTGGATCTGCATTTCACAGCTGCTCCCCTTTGCGTTCAGGACTACGGAGTTGATCCGCTTGCCACCGAGAAACCCACCAATCACGAACGAGGCTGACATTTCGGTGTTGTCGATCCCGACTATTCCGTACTTCCCCGAGTTGTGGAGCGTATCCTTCACTGCAGGCCACAACACGCTGCATGCGACCGGATACATTTCGCTGTGCGTCTTAGCGAACGACGGAGCAGCGACCAACAACAACGCCAACGTCAACGCCAACACTGCGATTCGTCTCATTTAAGTGCTCCCTTCTAAAGAGCCCTCGATGGTACCAGCGAGGTGTCGCGGGCGCAGTAACCAACCTCACTCATGTCCGTGATATCCCCTCGCTCATTTTTCGCAGCATTCTCTAGATAAGACCGGACACGCGGAAGCCTATAGAATCCGCTTGCATGGCGCGATGTGCTTATTGCGAACGGGATCTGCCGGGAGACGAAAAGGTCTGCCGCGATTGCTTCGAAAAACTCAGCTCGGACGACGCCATGCGCCAGTGGCGGGTCGCTGATCTATGGCCGAGCTTCTTTGCGGTTGCGGTTACTTACGCGGGGATGACCTTTCTGCCGACGGAGATTATGGATGGATTCTCCCACTTCGTGGTGGGAATGTCGTTCGCGGTACAGATAGTTTTGCTTGCCGTGGCTACCGGGCTTGCGATCTGGAATAGCTGGATACGGAAAAGCTGGCTGACACTGTTTTTCTGGATGACGGGCCTGTTCGCCATCATCGCGCTGCTAATGTGGATCAACGACGCCAATCGTGCCTGGCAGATTGCCAGCCTGGTCAGCATTTTTGTGTCCGTGTCGCTCAGGATCGTCGGTAAAGCAAAAGAGCTCTGGGAGGACTAGTTTGTCTCGCACTCCTTCCGCAGCAGGGGCCGCGTCAGGCATGTCGGCCCACCGGCCCCGTTGATGCAGATCTCCGACCCCGGAAACGTGCGCACGTCAAATCCCGCGTCGCGGATTCGTTGATTTGTTTTGGCATTCTCTTCCAGCGCAATCACACGCGACTTGCCCAAAGCGAGCACGTTGCAGGCGAGTGTCTCGCGCTCACTGTATTCAATCTCGAGCAGCCGGAACCCTCTTGCCTTCAGTAACTCGACCGTCTCGACCGCCAGCCAAGGCAGGTCGACCAGAATCGTCCGTGCATCCAGCATGCTCATCAGCGACATCAGGTGCAGACACGCAGAAGGCCCTTGTCCGTAGGGCAGCGGCGCCGATAGCACCTCGACATTTTTGCCGGACAGCAAAGCACGCATCTGTTCGATCCCTGCCTTGTTCGTCCGATAACCTTCACCGATAAGCAGGGTTTGCGAATCGAGCCACACGATGTCGCCGGCCTCGATAGTTCCCGGCAGTCGTATCTCGCCGAACACGGGAATACCCAGTTGCCGGCAAAAGCTGGCGTGGGCCTGCGCCTCCGCCACTCGATTCTTCTTTCCCGGATTCATCAGGACGAGGCCATGATCTGTGGCGAGCGACGCATCATGCGCATACACGGCATCGAGCGTCAGCGCTTCAGCCGCGGGCAAACTCGAAACTTCGGATCCACTCTCGCGGAGCAGCCGGCATAGAATTTCGTGCTGCAACCGGGCCGTCACAAAATCAGGCGGACGCTGAAACCCCAGCTCTCGCCACGCAGCAGCTTTCTGCGACTGATCCCACCCGGCATTCCCCGGCGGACACACCATCACACGCAACAGTTCGCCGGTCATCGAGTGGCCGTTGAAAGAGTGACCATTGAAAGAACGATGAGTGAGTGAACGACCGTTGAAATTTTCAACACCCATAGAATGAAGACAAGGAATTCCGCGCTCTCACTTTGTTCAAGAAGTGTGCGCTCCCAGAATTTAAAGAAACGTGCATATAAACGCAATGCACGGAAGGAAACGAGTCGAGACAAATTGTTGCGCGTTGGGCTTCAACTGACCGGTAACCAGCTTAATTGCTTGCCTTCTCACCCTCGTGTGATGTACATATCAGCGGTATCCCTTTCCATCAACGTGCTCGAAGTACATTTCGCTGGCTATAAACCGCGCTGTTTAGTTGTCCCCTTCCGCAACCTCGATGTTGCGGAAGCTCCCAGGAGCCCTATGAAAGCGACGTTGCGTTTCTTCTGCCTCGCAGTGGTGTTTTTGATCGCCCGTCAATCTGCCTTTGCGCAGGGCGCCGCCACCGGCGACCTCCACATTACCGTGAAAGATCCGAAGGGCAGCGTCGTGACCAACGCCACCGTGATCGTCCGGGATGCTGCCAAGGGGCTGGAACGCACAGGTACTGGGGACGGCCAAGGCGGCTACAGTGCGCGGCAGTTGCCTCCCGGCATGTATTCCGTGACCGTGGACGCATCCGGCTTCGCCAAAGCTGAGGCCGCTGGCGTGGCGATCACCGTCGGTGGGATTGTAGAGTTACCCGTCACGCTCACTATCGCGGGCGGCAAGGAAGTCGTGGAAGTCAGCACTCAGGCCGAACTGGTCGAGACGTCACGCAGTTCCACCACCGACACCATCGGCGAACGCCGCATCGATAACCTGCCCATCAATGGCCGCAACTACATTCAGTTCACGCTCACCGATTCACAAGTCTCTCGCGACGACGCTCCCAACACCGGCGCCGCGCCAACCTCCGGCCTCAACATGAGCGGACAAAACGCGCGCTCCAACCTGGTCAACGTCGATGGCGCCGACGCCACCGACAATTCCACCAATGGCGTGCGCTCCACCGTCTCGCAGGAAGACGTGCAGGAATTCCAAATCATCAGCAACAGTTACGCCGCTGAATATGGCCGCGCCTCTGGCGGCGTGGTCAACATCATCACCCGCTCTGGATCAAATGACTTCCACGGCGATGCTTACGGATACTTGCGCAACCGCGATTTCCAGGCCGTCAATCCTTTCAGCACCACGCCGAATCCTGCGTACACCCGAGTCCAGGCAGGCACCGCTTTCGGTGGGCCCATCAAGAAAGACAAAACGTATTACTACTTTTCTTACGAAGTTACTAGGCGGCATGAGACCGGGTTTTCGAGTATTGGGCAGGATAATTTCGGGCTCGTTCCCTTCAATACGGCCACCGATATCGGATCGATCGGACTCGGGGGACCGGGAAATTTTCCTTTGCCCTTTGGCACGATCCAGGTGACACCAGGGCAGCAACAATACCTGGAGGGAATAACCCCAGGGGATTTGGGCCTCTACGGCGCCCAAATTCCTAATTATGTCGTGCTGCTGGGTGCTTCCTCCGGCCAAGCGGTGCAGGGAGCATGGCCCACGAACCTGGTACAAGGATTAACTGGCGGCGCCCTCAGTGGCTGGGCAGGGTTTCCGACGACTTGCGCTCCTCCTGGCCCGTGTTCCCCCGTGCCGACTTCTTACCAGACCCTGGGTCAACAGATAGGTAATTTCCCCGTTTTCGAAGGCACCAGCCTCTACGCTTTCCGTATCGACCACAACATAAATGCCAACAATCGCATCACGCTGCGGGTCAATGCCAGCCCGAGCACGATTACCGGCATCGAAGTCAACGGACAGGACCAACCCTTCGGTCAAAACTCGTACTCGCGCACTTCGCAGCAAACCTACCGCGATGTGGCCGGAGTGGTGCAGGATACCTGGACGATCGGCCCAAATAAGGTGAATGATTTCCTTTTCCAGTACGCCCGGCGAGGCCTGTCTTACTTCTACAACACCCAGATCCCCGGCGGCGCCGACCCCGCCATCAACATCACCGGTTACGCCTATTTCGGCCGCGAGCCGTACTCCTATATTCAGCGCGTCGAGAATCGGTATCAGTTCAAAGACAGCATCGGCTGGAGCTTCGGACGGCACGATACCAAGTTCGGAGGCGACTTCAACTATATTCCGCTCACCGCCACCTTCACGGTGAACTACGGCGGCGTGTATGACTTTGGCTCGTTTGCCGCGGGTAACTTAGGCCTTCCCTCAGTTTTCCCGGCTCTTTCTCCTGTGCAAGCATACGGAGCCGGTCTCCCCGGAGACCTCGTTCAAGGCGTCGGCAATCCACGTGATTCCTTCTCCAACAAACCCCTGGGCGTGTTCTGGCAGGATTCCTGGCGGGTGCGCCACAATTTGACCTTGAACTACGGCGTGCGCTACGACGTGGAGTTTCCGCCAAAACTTAAGCCCCTGCAAGGACTGGCCATTCCCGCCTACAACACTCTGGGTTTGCAGAAGGGAATTCAAACCGATACCAACAACATTCAGCCTCGTCTCGGTATCGCGTGGGATCCCAAGGGTGACGGTAAAACCGTGGTTCGCGCGTCGTTTGGCATGTTCTACGACCACCCCTTGCTCGGTCTCTATTTCCTGGGCGATGCCTCGGACGGCTCGACCAGCGGACAATTGGCCTTCATCGGTACGGGCCTGTGTGCTGGCGCCGGAAACCCTGCCAATTTGAATGCGATCCCGATCTTTCAGGGACTTCTACCAGCGGCCGGTGGCTCCGTTTCCTCGCCGTGCTCGCCCACCACCAATCCTGCAGTGCTGGCCGCTTTGGACTACGTACCGAACCAACAGCGGTTTTCTTGTGCCAATGGCAGCCAAAATTGCGGCCTCAGCGGACCGGCAAACTCGATATTCCTCAACCAGAACTACCTGAATTCCTCGACGTTCTTCCCGCTCGCCTTCCAGCCTTTCGGTTATCCGCAGGCCAAGAATTTCGTGTACGCATATTCGCAGCAAGCCAACCTGACCCTTGAGCACGACCTGGGTGGGGGCTACTCCCTCAGTCTGGCCTACAACTTCAACGGCGGCCGACACATTAATCGTCCCATTAACGCCAACGCCATTCGCGGCGATTTGATGACCGCCAATTATTTCGCGGCCGTCGCGGCTCTCCCGCCTAGCCAAGCCCCTAGCAGTCCCTTCACCGTAGGGACTGGAGCCGTTCCTTGCGGAGTAGGCCCTTCTGGTCCCTGGGTCAGCGCACCACTCACGAATTTCTTCCGCCCTGGAGGTTTGAATCCCTCGATCGCCGCCGCGTTCCAACTAGAAGGCGCGGGCGCTTGCGTGACTGAGGCGCTGGAAATTATTGGTGGTATTCACGGCTTCAATACAGCCTGCAATCCCAACGCGTCAAACGGATTCTCCTACACTGGTTGCGTCCCTTTCAGCGACATGGATGCTAACTACTCCAACGGCAGTTCGGTCTATCACGGGCTGACCGCTAATCTCCGGAAGCGTTTCACCGCGCACTACGAGTTCCTGGCGTCCTACACCTGGTCCCACGCCATCGACGATGCCACCGACTTGCAGGCGACACTCACCCCGCAGGACAGCTACATTCCGGGAGCAGATCGTTCCTCTTCTACCTTCGACCAGCGTCATCGCTTCGTATTCAGCGGCGTTTACCAGTCGGGTAAGATCAACGGCAGCGGCTTTGTGAGCAAGGTTTTCAGCGATTGGACGTTTGCTCCGCAGATCGAAGTCGGCGCGGGACGACCATTCAACATCCTCACGGGCAACGAGGACAATCTCCAGTTTTCTCCCCTCACCGTGCGGCCCAACACGTTCGTAAACCCAGCTTGCACAGCGATCGGGAATCTGCCGGTCAACTCGCCATACTCGCCCACCGGAGTTTTCCAGGAACCCTGTATCTTGAACTGGAACGGCCAGATCGGCATCTCTGGACTTCGTTCACTCGACGGCAACCTGGGCCGCAACGCGGGCAATACGCCGTGGACGATCTTCAATGATGTGCGCTTCGCCAAACGCATCGCATTCGGCGAGCGGTACAGCATGGATTTCATCACCGACATGTTCAACATCGCCAATCGCTACAACGTAGCCGCCGTCAACCCGCTCTTCAGTGCCGCCGGTCAAGCCACTGCCAGTTACGACCCGCGCCAGTTCCAGTTCGCATTGAAATTGAACTGGTAAGATTGAAGCTGTGCGGGTTTGCTTGGAGGCTAGGGGTTGCTGAAAAATTCGACCTTGTTTTCGACGCGCGAACTGCGTGTTCCAAGCTCTGCTGCGGTATTGCTCGTCCTGATTGCGCTGGCGTTGTTCTCCGGTTACGCGCTTGCCGAGAGCGGAGCCGATATCTACAAAATGAGGTGTTCGGCGTGCCATGCCGCCAGCGGCGCGGGAGACACTACGCTCGGCAAGCATCTGAAGGTGCGCTCCCTGCGTTCACCCGAAGTGCAACAACAGTCAGACCAGGAACTGTTCAATATCACGAGCCGAGGCAAAAACAGGATGCCCGCATACGATCGCAAACTGTCGAGGGAGCAGATCGCGGCGGTGGTGAGGTACATTCGCACAATGAAACCATAAGATCGATCGCTGCAGCGCCCATTACTAGCCCCAAAGCGAAAAGGATAGCCGCAAGTGAGACTGCGGCTATCCTTCATCTTTCAACATTGTTCAACTCTGATTTCGTTCTCTTGTCGTCTCTCGTCGCGCCGGATTATTCGTGCTTGTCTTTTGCAATGCTGCGGCTGATCCGGTTTTGCTGACGATTGATGCCTCGCTGCTCGGCCTTCGTCAGATGGCCGCCGTTCTTCGCCATATCTCGTTGTTCGCGGTTCTGCACGCTGGCTTCGCGATTCTCTAAATTGGCCGTCTGCCGCGCGTTCAATTTGCCGCTCTGGACGCCGTTGGCAATGCGCTGCTGCTGGTTTTCTTCGCGGCCGTTCACTTCGTTCACACGCGGATGGCCAGGATCGACAACGCCAGGGCCCGCTCCGGAAGTTGTGGTTTGAGCAGAAGCGGAACCCGCGAGCATAAGTCCCCCGACTGCCAGTAGTAACAGCGATTTCGTGAATGTGTTGTTCATGTAGACAGAAACCCTCCACCAAAAGGTTAGTTGTGAAGTGTTTTTGTGACGAGGTGACGTAAGTGAGCGGACTGCGAGTTACTCAGCGGGAGCATCATTTCTTTCATGAGGCTCTATCTGGTCTTGGGGTTGGACCCCTCCCTGCTCGGTCTTTTGGAATCAAAGACTTAGGAGTAATTTCCCTCCAGGTCTTTGAGTTTAAAGGAGTTGCGGTAACGTCTTTATAAACCATAGATTTAACTGGGGTGCCCCACTTCTCGCGTTTTTCGAGAAGTGAGCCGCCGCACTGCCGACACCCGCAGTTTTTCTCTTCATCACAACTTGACGGTGCGCCACGTCACCGCGCCGACGCTCGGGCAGGGCTAGTCTCTCGCCATGTGGAACAAGCCGGAGCGCTTTTGCGCGGAGAGTCTTAGGAGCGGCGAAACGGAAACGCAATCCGGCACAAGACCGTCTGTTTGACTACGCTCCGCAACACATCTGGCAGAAACGCTTCTACGACTTCAATGCATGGACAAAGCGAAAGCGCATCGAAAAACTACGCTACATCCATCGCAATCCGGTGAGGCGCGGATTGGTGACGTCTCCAGAATTTTGGAAGTGGAGCAACTTTCGAGCGTACGCCCTGGGGGAAGCTGGCCCGGTGAAAGTCAACGATTGGGAAGTGCTGAAGATGAAGATTCGACCGTCGGCTGCCTAGAACCAAACCACAACGGTGTCAGCAGGTAGCGGCCCACTTCTCGAAAAGCGCGAGAAGTGGGGCACCCCCAGTTTGTTTATTCAACGATTCAAAGCGAATCGCGTTATGATCGTGCCGGAGAAGTGGGCCACCCGCCGCGAGAAGTGGGGCACCCCCGGTTAGTTTATTCGAGGATTCAAAGCGAATCGCGTTATGACGAAAAGTGGGCCACCCGCCAGGGATCGGCATTTTGATTTGGTGGGGGGGAATAGGCGGGTGGGGTGGTGAATTCGACCCTCTAGGCCCGTTAATAGGCGACGAGACCCCTCGCAAGTAAACAAAAAACTACGGTGCCCGCAGCGCATCGGACACCTTCTCGAAAACCGCGAGAAGTGGGGGGCACCCCAGTACCTGTGGTCGTAACGCACGCCGTCGGTGCAGATGTGGGCCACCCGCCCTCCCGCCAAACATCAGCGACCAGACTGCGTTAGACTATTGTATTCGTTCACGTTCGAGAAGAGGACATCGATGAGAATTCGATCTCTGGAAATTAACG
>Ga0187847_10001246_pt1 | contig 23692 bp, 27 predicted proteins | sample June2016WEW_4_10_FD_132458 | JGI IMG/M metagenome (GOLD analysis project Ga0187847, IMG submission 132458) | Peatland microbial communities from SPRUCE experiment site at the Marcell Experimental Forest, Minnesota, USA - June2016WEW_4_10 | ecosystem: Environmental > Terrestrial > Soil >...
AGGAGCGGATGGAACGCGAAGAGCGCGAGGACAAAGCGCGGCACGACGCGCAAACGCGTGAAAGCGCTGATTTGCGCAGACAGGTCGCGGCGCTGACGGCCACGTTGAATACGCTTACGACGGAAGTGCCAGCCGGTGAGCGCGATGCTCTGGCGAAGGCGCAGGCGCGCGCCGATAGCGCGGCGGCCATGCATGGCGAAGAGGCGCCGCGTCCTATCCCCGGTGAAACATCGTTGGCTTATCGCCGCCGGTTGCTTGAAAAATTCAAGGCGCATTCGGCGCAGTTCAAAGATACGCGTTTTGACAGCGCTGATGGCGCGATGCTCGCGCCGATCGAAGGCATCATTTATGATGATGTCGTTAAGGCCGCCAAAACAACCGCGCAATCAAAAGTCGGCCTTCTCATCCCGTATGTCCGTCACGACCAGGCTGGACGCCAGATCACGGAATATTACGGCGATCCATTGGCGTGGATGCGGTATTTCATGTCGGGCGGACAAACCGGCCGCTTCCGTGAGAAAAGCAACGACGCGCGTTGATCTAACATTTAACGGAGCACTCATTTAATGAGCGGCACGATTTCGTTCAATCCATTTACGACCACTGTTCCGGTCAATCCGTTTCTCAGCCCGACGCAGGGTCTTGTTCAGGGTGTCGCGCTTGATGATCCGTCGAGCAAGAACTGGCTTGAAGGTGGTCAGTTGGCATCAACTGAAACCGTCACGATGTGGGGCGGTGTTCCAATCCAGATCGAGATCAATCAGGTGGCGTCTGGCGCCTCCGAGGGTCTTGGTCCGGTTCTGAAACGCTCCACATCGCAGGCGAATACGTTAGGATGGGCTGTTTTTAATCAGGCGTCGAGCATGGTTATCACGCCAGGGAACAATGTTCCGCAGGCGGCTGTCGGCAACTACGTATCATTTTATCGCAACGCGACAAACGCTCGTATCGTGGTCAATTGTGATCCGGCATTGGTCGCGGCGCTTACCGCCGGAGAGCTTATCACGGGCGCGTCCATGTATTGGAGCGTCACTCTTTATTGGGTAACACTGGTGTCGAGTGGTTCAAATTTCGCGCTTCCGACCACGACCGTTTTGCGCGCCGTGAACTCAAACAGCAAAATTGTCAATTACGCGTCTGCTAGTTCAGTGACCTGGACCACGGGCGACGCCGCCATTATCCAGATTTGAGGGGAGCGCATTACTAATGCCCGTAATTTTTCCAAGTCAGGCGAAGATCACGCCATCGTTTTCAGAGCCGGAATTTATTGTCACGCAGGCTCAGGCGTCGGGCGCGTTCGCCGTGCTTCCTGGTGGACGGCCGCGCGTTAAACTTGGCTCTGAAGATATGGCGGTTTACGTAAACCAGCTTGATCTGCGGTCTGACGTTGTCGCCGGACAGTCTCCTTCGAATCTGTTGCCGAGCGCGACACTTGTCGTCACATTCAATACCACGCCAACCTATCTGATCCGCACGCGTGCGCAGTGGGATCATCATGACGTGGCGCGGGGTGGAGAATGGAATTTGAGCGTGCCGTCCGCGCTCGATCTAGCCGCGTTCCAGGGTATTTTCCAGCAGGAACGTTCCGCGTTGCTGTATGGGTTTAATCCGGGTAATGGCGAGGGTTTGCTGAATACCAGTGGTGCCACGACCGTTACGCTACCCGCTGATAGCTATGGTAATACGACCGTCAGAACTTATGACAACGGCCAGATGGCGTTGTTTGTTCTGAATGAAATCGTGGCTTTGAAATCCGGCATGTTCCAGTCCGGTGGAACGATCCATAACAAGATCGTTATTGTTTCACCGCAACGCGAATTTTTGGCGTTCCAAACCAGTGGCATCGTTCAGGTCACATCCTATCAGCGTCCCGGCGCTGGCACCTCGACCATCGCGGAAGTGATCAAGGGGACCATGACGGAATCCGGCGATAGTTTTGATTGGTATTTCGATGATACGCTTATCGGGCAGGCCAGCGGTGGAAATGATGCCGTTATCCTGACGATGCCGGAAATCGAAGTTCCGGATACGCCGAACATCAACACGAACGTGTTTGGGTCTGATATTTCGCCACAGATGGAGGCGGTCAATCTGATGTATGCCGACATGGCCGCGCCGATGAAAATTCCGACGCCAATTCCTGACGGCGCCATCACGCAGATTTACGAGTTGCGGATCACGAGCGGATGGGGGATCAGACCCCAGGGAATTTATATCCTTTCAATGCCGTATTAATTAGGAACCAAAATGACTCTTTATGTGTCAAATCCATCGCGTCTTAACTGGAGGTTTGCATATCGTGAGCCTGTGAATAATCTTATGAATTTCATTGAGCTTGCGAGTGGCACGCAAACGGAGGTGGGCCACAAATGGAATGCTGAACAACAAGCGTCCGTGATCGAACAACTGGAACGGTTCGGCGCTCGTGACGCGGCGGAAGCGCACGGACGCATGGGGAAATTCTCTGGATTGCTTTATCGCGATCGTGGCGTGATTTCCAGTAACGAAATCGAGATGGGCCACGAAGCGGAACTGGTCACGCGCGAGGAGCGTTCTCGTTCCGAGGTGGTTAAGGACGCGCTTAGATTTGATCGTGGTGCCCGTCGCGCGAACAAACAGCGTCCCGGCGCGCATGAAACGCAGGTCATGGTCAAAACGGAACTGGCGCCCGGTCAACGTCCAAGCGGCGATGAAATCAATTTCGATCTGACTGTTTCGCCGGAAGGCCGGTCAGACGTGACGTTGCCTATTTCCTGAGGAATGAATTAAATGGCGCAAACTCCATACAACGCTCCGGTTTCGGTCTCATACTATCACATCGCAAACGCCGGGACATATCTCGTGAAAGGCGTCCCAGGTCAGGTATTTTCGGTCAACATGAATTCCGCGACATCAGGCGCGACATTCGAAATGTTCGACCAGGCCACAACGGCAACCGGAACCGTGGTTATCGCCGGACCGATCAATCTCGGAACCGCGAATGTGCTGCCATCCCATCTCGATATCGGGCCGAGTTATTGCGGGGTTAATTTCAAAACTGGCCTGGTCGTGTTGACCACGGGCACGCTCGATCTCATGGTAGCGTTCCGCTGATTTTATGTCCTGGTCCAATCCAACCACGCCAAATCTGCCCGATTATATCGGTTTCGTGCAGCAGGTAATGGAGATTGACCCGCTTTATCTGCCGTCCGTTGTCGCTCCTGCCGCCCCTGTTCTGACGCCCGGTTCCGGCGGTTCTTTGGCCTCGGGGACGGTTTACGTCCAGGTGACGTATGTTTCAGCGTTAGGCGAGACCAACGCCTCCATGCCTGCTTCGGCGGTTGTTACGGGGCCGTCCGGATCGGTTGTCGTGGCAAGTCCTCCGTTGGTCACATGGGCCACGGGATGGAATGTCTACGCTGGCGGCTCAGTCACCAGCGCGCAGTTACAAAACGGGTCGCCGATCGCCATTGGAACGAATTACACGATCAACGCCCTATTAAGTGGCGTTCCCGCGCCATTGGCCAATACCGCCGGATCGCCGTGGCTTAATTACGCGTTTGACCAGGCCATGGCTTTGGTTTTGTGCGCGCCACGTCTTGGTGTCAGTTATACGCTCGCGGTTTACAATTGCGCCGGACACATTCAGATCAGAATTACGCCTGATCAGATCGGGCGTGTTTTCTTTCAGGAAAATCGCGCCACGTTTGATCTTTTGAAGATGTCGGTTGGCGTTGTGCAATCAACGGGGAATGGTGACACTTCAACCACGATAGCGGTTCCCGATGCTCTGAAACAACTAATCTTGACCGATCTTGGTTTTATCAAGACGCCGTGGGGTCGCGAATATCTGTCTTACGCTCAGGACTATGGGCCGAGTGTCTGGGGGCTGACGTGATCATTCATCTGGGCGTGGTGGACGTTCCTTATTCGGCGGAATCGTTTGAGAAACCACCAAAGAAATCCAAATTCCGCCGGGGATCAGCGAAACGTCCCGCGCGTGATGTGATCAGCAAAGCGGGTGATATAACAACTGGCGATGTCGCGACGATCCTGGAAAAGAAATATCATATAGAGGAAGCGTTTTGGAAATCCAGACATGGGGAAAAGATCGCGAATGCGATTACCGAGGATCTGAACGACTATCTGAACGATAAAATGGCCGGAGCGCCGGTTGAACTCACATTCGCCGCCGCGCTTTCAACGGCGCATACTGAGTTTCAGGAGTTCATCGACAGTCGCGAAATGAATGGAATGCCAAACATTCCAACTGACGCGGCCAAGAGGGGTGTTAACCATCGTTTCCTCCACCCCTATGCCACAAACAATCCAGAACGCCCCTCGTTTCGTGACACCGGATTGATGGAAGCAAGTTTTGTGGCGTGGCTTGAAAAATGAGTGGCGTTAACGAGGCCGCCGGGCAAACTGGTGGCCAGTTCCAGGCCAACTTACTTTCTGGCCTTAATCTTCTTTCAGATGCCGCGCAAATCGTTTTCGCGCAATACGTCCGTTATGTGCTGCCGCTCGATGGTTATGTATTCTGGCTGCGGACGATGCAAACTCTGATACCAGGATCATTACACTACGCGGCGCAGGAACAGCAGAACGCGGATGAAAGTTTCGCGATCCGGCGCGTTGTTTTCACCACGACGACGGAAATACAGCAGTTCAATGAAATCGCGCCAGATATGATCTGGATAGGCGAAGCGGCCGGGCTGAAATTCGCGTTCTCGCAGCAAGCGCCATTTTACGCGCCATCCGGCCTGTATCATTATCGTGGCGATGCCGTTTACCCAGCCATGGAATCGCAACTCGTTGATGTCGGTTCCCAGCTACCGACCTCAACGTTGATTGTTTCAAACAGCCTTCCGGCGTGGTTGACGCTAAAAACCTACAGCCCGCCGTGGCTTGTGGCGCCAAATCCGTGTATCACGCTCTATCCTTCGTTCCTGGTTCCGGATAATTTGCGGCCGCCATACGGCGCTGTTCACATTCCGCCGGAAGCGACGGCACCGATGGCTGGATTACCGCTCATCAGTCAAAATGGACTGCACTCGCAACTGGCGACCGATCATGTGGTTGTCACGCTTTATGGGACAACGAATGCTCAGGCACTGGCATTCCTCGATCTCGTGAACCAGTTTAGTTTGGATACTGATACATTTGGCATAATGAGTCCGGCTGTCACGCGGGATGAAAAGCGCACGCAGACGGAGCTTGGCGTTCTCGCCATGAAAAAGAGTTTCTTCTTTGAAGTTGATTATCTTCAGGAAGCGATGCCAAATGTGGCTCTGAAACTCATCAAATCAGCGCCGATCAATTTTATCATCGGCGGTTAATGAAATTTTTCTCCACCGGAGTATTATATGAGCGGCTATAACCCGATCACGAAGATTAATGCTTCGCAGCAAAACGCGGCCGCACCCAGCCAATATCAGCGGATCGGCGCGTTGGTCTCGCAAGGATCGACCAATCTCGTTTCCGGAACGTATTCGTATCTTGCTCAGGCGTCCAGTCTGACCTCGCTGCTTGAGCCGGGCTTCGCGCTTTCTGGCATTGTTCAATCAGCCGGAACCGCGACCGCGACGGTCACTACAGGAACATTGCCGTGGGCCATCGGTGATATCATTCCGTTGACGATCGCCGGAGCCACGGGTTCGACGACTGCTTATAACGGCACATTCGCGTGCACGATCGCGTCAACAACGACGTTTACCTATACCGTTCCAGGTGGCACGCCTTCCCCGGCCACGACATCAGGTGGGCTAAGCTACACCTCGGAAGGTGTAGCGGAACTGAAGTCGATGGTGACGACGTTCTTCGCGCAGGGTTCCGGTGTCGGTGTTTACGTCCTGGAACTTGGCGCTGGGAATGCCACGCAGGGGATTACCGCTCTCACAACTTTCATAACCGCGAATCCAGGATTCTTTTACTCCTATTTGCTGCCTCATTCATGGGGCGTGGCTTCAACGCTTTATTCGTCTTTCGCATTGGGCTTTACCAGCGACACGGCGAAAACATATTTCCATGTCACCACGACACTGGCGTTCTGGGAAGCAAATGAAGCATTATTCGCCGCCACGCTTAAATGTCTGGTGGTCAGTCTTGAAGCGCCAACCGTTGCTGCGGCTTATGTCTCCGGAACACCAACGGAATTCAGCGCGGCGGCGTTTTTCTACGTGACGTTGAACCTTAATCCGTCACCAGGAAATCAGGTGACGCAGGCCGCTTTTGCGTATCTTTATGGTGTAACACCGTATCCGACTGTCGGAAACCAAACGCTTTTCACCAATCTTGAAGCCGCGAACATCAATATTGTTGGAACGGGGGCGGAAGGAGGAATTTCAAACACAATCGAGTTATACGGCACCACATTGGATGGAAACGATTTCAATAAGTATTGGTATTCCGCCGATAACGTCCAGATCAATCTGGACCTGTATACATCAAATGCCGTCATCAATGGATCAAACAACCCGCAGGCACCTCTGAACTATAATCAGCAGGGCATTAATTCATTGCAGGCCGTCGCGGTTGGCGTAATGCAAACGGAGATCGCCGCCAGTCTTTCTCTGGGTCAATTGGTTCAAACACAACTGATCGGGACGGCTTTCGCGCAGGCGGTCGCGAACGGACAATTCGTTGGACAATGCGTGGTTAACGCCATTCCATTCGTTTCATTCGTCACGCTTGAGCCGTCTGATTACGCGGATGGGATATATGGTGGTCTTTCAGTTCTTTACACTGTGCAGCTCGGCTTCCGACAGATCATTTACAATCTGACCATTTCGAATATCGCATAAGGGGCTGACCAATGTCACAGACGATCGGAAATCCCCAGATACCGCAAGGCGTTTTGAACCTTACGCGGGTCAATGTTCAGGTTCCTAACTTTCCCCAATTGAACATCACCGCGCCGTATTTCGGAACAGGCGGCATGACGATGTCGTGGACATCACCAGCCACGACGTTCATTAACACGTTGACGGGTCGCGTGATATCGCCGGAGCCATTTCAGGCGGTAACGATTGGACTTCATCTGGTCAAGTCGCAAACATTGGCCGGATTATGGGAGGCGCAACGCCAGTCATTCACGGCGATCGGCAATCTTCTGGCGTATACAGACGCGGCGCTGATGCCAAGCTATGCATTCTCAAACTGCGCCATCGAGAACGTCAACGAAATAACTTCGAATGGAAAATCCTATGAGTATTTCGTGACTGTCGGCGGTACGTATATCATTAACAATCAACTCTTTGCTCTTTTGGTGTAAATTGAAAATTGATCGAAAGTTGAACCTCGTCCAACCGATAGAAACCGAAAGTGGAACAATTTACGTCCATTCCACGCCAATATCCGTTGAGGTCTGGCGTAGTTATTTTCTGATCCTGGCTAAAACGTATTCACAGATATTCGCTCAGGGTTTGCATGCCGTTTATCCAACGGTGGCGGTTTTGATGCTTGAGCGGATGGCACGGGCTGACGATGTATGGTCTGGCGATACCGGCGTCGAGCGCGGTTTGCTTCCGGAAATCAGGCGTCTGTCCAATGTCATAATGCCATCCGGCGCCGGATGGGAGACCGTGCCTTATGAGCAGGCTTTGGCGCGCCAGTTACTTTCTCAAGAGGATATTGAAGAAATAGAGGGCGCAATCATTTTTTTTATATGCGCCTCAGCGGTATTACGCGGGACAAAATCGAGGAAGAAGCTGGAGATCCTTTTGGGGATGATGGAATCCCAGTGGGGTGCGTCGATTTCATCGTTGGATGCTACGGCCTTCGCCGCTTCACTTCAGACATCGACGCCGGTAGACAATACTGGCGTGAAGCCGCTGGTATTGTCAGTGCCGCATTAGACTGGGCGGCGACTGAAGGTTTTTCGGATTACATGCTCAGTCATGGCGTAAGACGATGGCCTGATGTTCAGGCGTTTCGCCAGAGACATATCGTGGCGGCCATTCGTGGAAAGGCGACCTGATGCCACGCGCTGTTTTCAGTATCGATGTTCAGGACGCGCGATTTAAGGAATTTCTCGCGCTCTATGAAAAATATCGCGCCGATCTGCCCAAAATGGCGGACTTTTGGGTTGACGCTGAGAAGGCGATCGAAGGCGCCGCCGATGCTGTTGGCAAGGTCGGTGACGCTACCGAAGGAGCGGCGGAAGCACACGATAAACTAATCAGTAAAAGCGGTGAGGCGGCAAAATCCGCCGAATCAATGGCGGCCGTGGTCGCGGCCATCGCGGCTTCGACAACGCTTATTACCGAGGAGAAAAAAGCGCAGAGCGAGGCGGATAAAGCCGCCGCGAAAGCCGCGAAAGAGCAACTCGACATCGAACGAGACGCGCTCAAGGTCCAGCGCGAGCGTGAGAAATCCGCGCAGGATCATCAAATAAAGATAAGGGAATTTTACCAGGATTCCATCGGTCTCACTGGCGCCGTCGCGAGAAACGTTGTTGATATAACGGAAAGAATAGCCAAATGGGCTGTCCTTTCTCTTGGCGCCGGACTGATTGGCGGCGGCGCCGGTCTTTATGGTCTGGACCGGCTTGGTGAAGATGTCGCCAGTTCACGACGTGTCGCTCAGGGGCTTGGCATTCCGGTCGGAGAATTGCAGGCGTTCAATGTTAATTTTGGCGAAAGGTTGGGACTTGGCGCTGATTTCCTGAATACGGTTCAGGATGTTAAATTCGGCCTTGGAACGCAATGGAAATTCCAGGGTCTTGGTATTTCTCCGGAAGAAGTAGCGCGCGATAATACGACGGAATTGACGATCGCCGCTATCCGTAGACTGCATGATCTGTGGAGCGAGGCGGGTCCGCTCGGTCATAACAAAGAATGGATGGCGGGCCACGGTCTTGAAGGGGTTGTAACGCCAAATCAATGGCAGGCGATTGGCACGCAATCAACAGCGGATCTGAACAGTTGGATCGATCGATATCGCCATGACGCCAGGACGATGGGGGCTTCTGATCCTGTTCAAAAAGAATGGGTCGATTTCGTAACACAACTCCACCGGGCGGGAGAGCAGATCGAAAAGGCATTCGTTGAGGGCCTGGAACCCCTGGTCAGGTCGGACGCGATACCGAAACTTTCCGCCGCTGTTGAGCATGTTCTCGCGACTTTTCTGCGGAACAAAGATATAGACAAGTGGGTTGATGAATTCGCGAAGGGGATCAGTATTTTCGCGGATTATCTCGGATCTGATAAACTAGAGAAAAGCATTAAAACATTTGTCGATGACATGGCATATGCGGCCGAACGAATGGTCAACGTTCTTCGTTTCCTGCATTTAATTCCGCAAACGCCTGACGAAAACACATTGGCGCCTAATCAATACGGCCCTCCAAACACATTGGCGCCTAATCAATACGGCCCTCCAATGCCCACGAACAGTGATTTGATGCAAGACCTGCCATCAATTTACGCCAATCGCCAGCAAACGATGTTGTCGCTTCATGGAGCCATGTTGCAACCTGGCCAGGATATGGATTTCGCGCCGTTGGAGCAGCAAACGGGATTGCCGTCTGGATTGCTGCGCGCGATCGGAATGCAGGAATCCGGCCTCAATCCCAATGTCGCGACCACATGGGATGGCACGCCGCCCATGGCGCACGAAGGCATTTTTCAGCAATCCACGGTATTTGAAAAAGATTTCGGTATCACCAGTCCGCCAACGCCTGAAGAAGCGGCGAAGGGCGAAGCCATCGCGCTGCGAAAATATAAGCAACTGTTTCACGGAAATATCGCTCAGGTCATCGCGGCGCAGAATGAAGGTCCCGGCGGCGTGGAGCGGCAGATTGAAGAGGCGAAACTAAAGGGCGGGGACTGGTTTACATACGCGCCAGCCAATGTCCAGAAATACGTCAATGATGTCGCGCGTCGCATGAATATCAGTGTGGATGTATTAAACCGCGAAAACATGACGACCGGATTAAATCAGAACGATGATGAATGGCGCAAACTCGCGTCATATAATCAGAGCATCAATCCTGCTGACAATCAGTCTCAATACGTGTCATCATCATCACGTTCCGCCGGATCGTCCGGCTCCGGAGCGCCAATCCGCGTTGATCTTCACGTCTCGGTTCTTAACCAGACTGGCGCGCAGATCGCTATGGTGGCGAATGCGGTGCGGCAATGAGTGGCGTTGTCACATCAACGGCATTCGCGCTGGGATATCAGATTTCCCCGATTATTCTGGTGGGCGGTATCGCGACGGCGCTCGGTGGAATGTTGCCGATTGTTGCTCTGACTGAAGGCGTATCGGTTGTCTCCGGTTTGGTGACGGGGTCATTCCCCTCGACGTTCGATCAATTTTTCGCTCAGTTCACCGTTATCCCGTCTGGAAAATTGATTTCGCAACAGGTCGCGAAATATTCGTTCGCCAATCAATCCACGGCGGCCAACGCGGTTATCACGGACCCTCTTACTGTTTCTGTCCGGATGGACTGCCCAGCCAAGAATTCCGGCGATTATCTCGCGAAGCTGGCGGTTCTGACAGCGCTTCAGGCGACGTTGAGCGCGCATAATGCGTCTGGCGGTTTGTATACCGTCGCGACGCCGGGATTTATCTACACGAACTGTATCATGCGACAACTCATAGATATTTCCGGCGCCGGTTCGTCGCAGGTTCAGTATCAATACCAGTTTGATTTTGAGCAGCCACTTGTAACACTTCAGGCCGCCCAACAAGCCTATAGCGCGCTTCTTAATAAGATTGCCGGGGGAACGCAGATCAGCGGTATTCCGTCGTGGTCCTCCATCTCCAATTCGATCAGTGGCGCGGTCAGTGGTGTGGGGAGTGGTATCGGGCAGTTGTTCGGTGGATCGGCGATCGGCAATTTCGCCGGTCAATCTTCGCCGATCTCGGCCGCGCCTGGGATTGGGTTTGGTTCATGATTATCAGTAAGATATCCACCCCTGGAAATAGTATGACGGGATTTGTTTTGGTTGCTTTTTCGGAAAATAGCTTGAAGCGTAAAGTTCAAACATGAGTTTGACTTCATTTTTCGGAGTTTTGGTTCTGAACCTTCCGATGCAACAATCTGCAACATCGCGATCGAACCAAAAAAACCAATACGCATTCCCCAAAGCGGATTTGCATAACACCAGGACATCATCCTCAAAATCAGATAGCTTGCTATGGGCTATACGGCCATATTGCGTGATCGTATCGTATATCTGATTCTTCGTTTCAAACGATTGCGTTTTCCAGGAAAGGCTTTCGGCGGGCTCCTGGATGATGATTTCCTTTTTCTCATCAAAGGGTTCATCCCATCGCCTGTAACGTTCAAGAACATACGCGTCGATTACAGGACCAACAATGTTGATGAATCCATTCAAAAAAGCGACGTCAACACGTTGATACAGAGTGCCAGATCGTAGGATTTCTGAACTGCCTATTTCGCCAGGATATTCGACGATAGCATCAAAAAAGAAACGGAAATCCATGACTTTCACCTCTGTTGTGGCTCGTGGAGATCAATATACGCCATGAGCAGCACGACATCAACCGGAACCATCACGCAGTTCCTTCCATCCGCTGTCGGACCATTTCAGTTCGGCGCCACGCTGGACGGGCAGAATTATATCTGCAACGTCACCTGGAATCTTTGGGCTCAGCGTTGGTATCTCAACATTTACACGCAAACAGCCACACTCGTAATGGCGCGCGCCTTGATCGCCAGCCCGCCAAACTATCCGATTAATATGCTGTTTGGCATTTTCATGACCTCTACGATGGTTTTCTGGGACGCGACGCAGACATTCCAGGTCACGCCCTGAATGCGGTATTACGATATCAAGATTTATCCGAAGGGCTCGACATCGTCAGCCACGCCGATCCGGGAATACACAAGTTACCCGATGGGACCATTTGGGAACCAGAATGATCCCGGCGCCCTCAATGTCGTTATAGACGCATACGTTTATTCATTCGCCGCGCCGCAGCAGCAGGCGATCGTGCAAATCTGGGGCGTTCCCATAACGGAACTGGCGCAGGCGAATAACTATACAAATTGCACCATTCAGGTATTCGCCGGGTTCAAGGCGGGATTGCCGCTGAACAATCCTGCGCAATCCGGTCCAATCTTGTATGGCATCATTCGTCAGTCTTTCGGGAACTGGACCGGGACGGAGATGACGCTCGATTTTGTCGTTACCGTGGCTGGCGCGCTTTCCGGGCAAGATACGAACGTTTCATTTTCGTGGTTGGCGGGGACATCGCTTTCATCGGCCTTGACCACGACTTTCAATACCGCGTTTCCAGGCGTTAAATCCACGATTAATATCAATCCCAAATTGATCCTTGGACACGATGAGCACGGTGTTTATCAGGCGTTGCCAGCGTTCGCGCAGACCCTGAAGCGTCTTACGGCCGCCGTGATTGGTGGCAATTACAATGGTGTTGATATCACCTGGACGCCACAAGGGATCAACGTATTCGATGGAACAAACTCAACCGTCACGCCAATTCAGATCGCGTTTCAGGATTTGATCGGTCAGCCCGTATGGATAGGACCTAACACAATTCAGTTTGTTTGTCCGATGCGGGCTGATATCAGCGTCGGGACTCTTGTCCAAATGCCACAGAACGCGCCCGGAAGCACGGCAAATTCCATGGGCGTTGGTTTTGTCACGACAACGTCGGCATCTGAACCCCAGGCGAGACAGCAAAGTATATTCAACGGAATGTTCACGATCGTATTGGTGCATCATATGGGCATTTTCCGGCAACCTGATGGCAATGCGTGGGTAACCGTGTTTAACGCGAATTTGCAGACACAGATCATTCCGCCGGGGGCGATCGCAACACAATCGCTGTCGTTCAGCCAATGAATCAGAATTATCAAAGGACACCGATTGGTGTTTCGCTTAACAGGATCTCGTATGAGTCTGTGGCGACAGCACTGGAACAAAGTGGAAAGGCTTTACCTTGTAAGGTTGTTTCCGTTTCTGGTCAATTCGTGACTGTGAGTTTTCAGGTTAACGGAGGACCGTTCACAATCACAAACATCACCATTCCGATTGCCACGAGCAAATACGACTGGATACCTGTTCAGGTCGGCGATGAGGGAACAACGCAGGCGGCGGATGTATCGCTGGCGGGTGTTACCGGCGTCGGAGGCAACCCGCCAAATCTGGTGCAGGGATGCAATCTTACTTCTTTGGTTTTTCAACCCCTGTCAAACAAGACCTGGACGGCATCCAATTCCAACCAACGCGTAGTGCAAGGTCCGGCTGGTGTTTTGCTTCAGGATACGGGCGCCAATTCAACGCTGAACCTGACCTCGAGCGCGATATCCGTATCCGCGACAAGCATCACGTTTTCCGCTGGCGGGCATACACTCGTCATTAACGCTTCCGGCATATCACTGGATGGTATTTTGTTCGCCACGCACCAGCACACCTTGGTTCAGACCGGCACGAACGATACGGGTCCGGTGCTTCCGTGAGAACATGGGGGCGGGTAAATGGTGTCTGGACGGAAGTGTCAACGGACGCAAACGGCTTTAATGATTACGTTTACATCACGACATTGTGTCAGTGTCTCTTGCTGAATTTAGGGGAAGATCCATTTTTCAGCAATTACGGAATCAATGCATTTCCATCCGTGCTTACTCAGGTGTTCCCTGATTATTACACTTATCAGACGCAGGACCAGTTTAAGCAGTATTTCGCGAGTCTGACAGTGCAAAAGGTAAACTCGAAAACGCCAACATATAATATCAGCGTTGTCACGCATTTCGGTGTCGTGTTTCAGGTGTCTCTCGCGACATGAGCGGTTCAACCCTTCCAACGATCATGACGCCGACTGGGTTGCAACCGCAAACCCCGGCCGCATTGAACGCGCAACTCATCTCTTACGCCACTGCCCTTTCCCCCGGTTTGACGGCCACGTTGCCGGGCAGTCTGATTTCCGATCTGGCCGGGACGGGAACGGGCGCGTTATTGGTCATGGACGCGGCGCGCGTTGATGTCATCGACTCTATTTCGCCGTATCTCGCCAATCCATTTTTGCTTTATCAACTCGGGTCAATTTATGGTGTTTCTCAGGGCCAGGGAAGCAATGCCACCGTTAATCTGATTTTCACCGGATCATCGGCTGGTTTTGTTATTCAGATCGGTTTCACGGTTTCCGACGGTACAAACCAGTATGTGGTCCCGTATGGGGGCGTAATCGGAAGCGATCTGCAAAGCTTGCCGATTTTCGCTATCGCGTCAAACTCAGGAACATTCGCGATCCCAGCGAACACGGTCACAACGTTAGTGACATCAGTTCCTGGTGGATACACGCTCAGCGTGACAAACCCGTCCGCCGGAACTCCGGCGCAGTCAGCGCAGACGATATCATCATACCGTTCACAGGTCATGCAGGCCGGTCAGGTGGCGTCGGTTGGCACGTCCGCATTCACACGCGCCTTGATCGAGGCCGTGCCTGGCGTGGTTCCAAACCTGACATCCATTGTTCCCGTCACGGGCGTTGGGTGGAAAATAATCGTTGGTGGCTCAGGAGACCCGTATCAGGTCGCCAACGCGATCCTGCAGGGGGTTGGTGATATCGCGTTCCTGGTGGGGTCCACGCTTGGCGTCGCCAATTTCACGGCCGCTACCAATGGCGTTGTCACGACCACGCTAAATCATGGCTACTCGACCGGCCAGGCGGTTGTCATTTCAGGCGTAACGCCAAGCGGCTACAACGCGACCTACTCATCGATCACGGTTTTGACGGAAACCACATTCGAAGTAAACGTCAACACGTCCTCTTACGGCGCTTATTCGAGTGGTGGCGTGATAACGCCAAACTTTCGCAATCAGGTTATCACGATCAATCAGTGTCCGAATGATTATTCCATACCGTTTGTGTTGCCGCCATCCCAAACCGTGGCGATGGCCGTCACGTGGAATACGATTTCCGTGAACTACGTATCCGCGACATCAGTGGCGCAACTGGCCAGCGTTGCCCTGGCGAATTACGTCAACAGTCTGATGGTTGGCGTGCCGCTGAACGTTGATGTCATGATTTCTCTTTTCCAGACATCGATCGCGGCGCTGCTTCCCGCCGCTTTGATTTCCACCGTCACGTTCTCAGTCACGATCAACGGTGTCGCGACCTCGCCGTCCGCCGGGACGGTCCTGATATACGGTGATCCGGAATCATATTTCGCGACCACGTCAGCGCAGATCGTGGTTGAGCAGGCATGAGCGGATCAGTTGTTCCGACGCCTCAGTATGTTGGGCCGAACGCTGTTTACGCCAGCGGATTGACATGCCTTCAGCAGATCATCCCGGCTTATGTATTCCTGGAATACGCTGATGATGATAATATTCAGGCGTTTTTCACCGCGCAGAATGAATATGCCACGCAATTCCTACTTTGGTTCAATACGCTGAATTTACCCATTTATACGGGAGGGATTGTATCCGGCGCGCTTCTGGACTGGGTGGCGCAGGGGATTTATGGGATCGTCCGGCCATCAGTGACGGTCGGGAACTTTCGTTATGTCGCGGCTGTAGATTCCATGCCGATAGATTTCACGGCGATAAATCAGCGAAAGATAACATCACGGCAGTCGCCGCAATCAACAACGGATGATATTTTCCGTCGTGTTATCACCTGGAATTTTTATAAGGGCGATGGATTTTATTTCAACATGCAATGGCTTAAACGTCGTGTGCTGCGATTCTTGAATGGGCCAAACGGTATATCGCCGGTCATTGACCAGACATACGCGGTCAGCGTCACCGTTTCAGGAAAGGCGTTCAGCATCGTCGTGGCGACCGGCAATCCAACCAATGTGAGCCTGCTTAATTCTCTCATAAATTCCGGAGCGTGCGCCACGCCGTTCCAATACACTTTCACGGTGACGACATGACGCCTTTATTTGCAAACAATGCCAGCACGACGCTGGCGGCCGGAATAAGTTCAAGCGCGACAACTGTTTTAGTTGCTGTTGGCACTGGCGCGGAATTTCCCTCCCCAACCACGGGGCAGTATTTTACTTTAACGCTTAATGACCAGGCAACAGGTGAAATTTATGAAATCTGTTATTGCACCGCGCGAACCGGCGATAGTCTGACCGTATTACGAGGTCAGGAAGGAACGACGGCTGTTTCCTGGTTATTGGGCGATTATGCCTATAATGCCTGGACGGCCGCGACAATTACCGGGATCATAAATCAGGCCGTTGGTGGCGTTCTTATCGGGACCTTACCAAACCCAGGTCTCGCCGCGAGTGTTGTCAGCAACACAAATCTGACATCAGGAGCGGCGGTCGCCAATCTTGGTTTCACGCCACCGCAACAAGGTGGCGGTATTGGACAAAGCGGCGATAAAATTAATATCGGCTGGGACAGCAGCATAGGTTTGGTGAAGCTGACCGTTGATACATCTTATGATGCCGGGGGGATAATTACCGATACAATTGCATTGGGAGGCGCTTTGACCGGGCTGCTCCCGTCGCCTGGATTGGGATCGGGAGTTGTTGGTCCATCCAATGTCGCCGCCGGAACATACGGAATAAATATTAGTGGCACCGCCGCGTACGCTACGGCCGCCGTAACCGCCGTAACCGCCGCGAACGCTACGGCCGCCGTAACCGCTAATGTGGCGAACGCCATTTCGTTTTGGACGGCATGGATCAGTTACACGTCGCCAACCAGACAGCTAAATACTGTTTATACAAATTCTCTATCAACTCCAATCATGGTTTCGGTTCTTGGGGACTCCAACGTCAATGATCAATTGCAGTTCGAGATCAATGGCGTGTTTATTGCCAGGACGCCCCCGTTCACTTCCGGGGTTGGAGTATCTGTTACCTGCATCGTCCCAGCCGGAGCAGCGTATCTGGTTAATTCTTATTTGGGAAATATCACTTTTGATAGCTGGTATGAATTAAGATGATGTTTCCTTATACATTCGCCGCTGTTCTCGGGTCACCAAACTGGTGGCCACGCAAGCCATCTGGCGCCACGCTTAATTACGCGCTCGATATAAGTTGCGCGATAAATATTGAGTATGACATCATTTCTCAGGTTTCCGCTTCTTGCGCTCCATCCGGCGCGGGCGAGATGACGATCAGCGATCTTCAGTTTCAAGGCGACATCCTGACGATTACGACCAGCGGTGGACAACCGGGACGTATTTATTCCGTGATGTTTGTCGTGACGATGTATGACGGAAGCATTTATGATTTCCTGGTTTACCAGGGCATTCCTCCCGGCCTTCCCGGTTTTCCTGTTCCCGTGGCGCCAAATCCCGGTTTTGGGCCGTCGATCGTCTCGGCCGCGTATGCATCTTTTGATTTTACCAACGTCCTCAATAGTGGCTACATCGCTTTGCTCGCGGGGATATAATTCATGGCGCAGGATATTTTATTCCTGATAACGGGTAGCGTTGGCGCTCAGGTCGCGACGCCGGTTTATTTCGCGAATGACGGCACGGCTAATGTGCCATTTTCTCAACCGTCAATCGGCGGCGTTCCCGTCACTTCGTCAGCGGGACTTCCGACCGCGCCTAGTCTGAGGACGCAACTGGCGCTTGATGCGAATACGGTAACAAACGCGGGAACCGCCGTGACGGCCATTCTCGCCGGACACCGGACGGCCGGTGGTTTGTTGCAGACATCAAACGCGGCGGGATTTTATGTCAATGAAATTGGCACGGCCGGAACCACCGTCGCGGGAGGAACGATGTTTGTTTTTCAAAATCAGGTCTGGTCACCACAACCATCCACGGCGGCCGTGAGCGTGAACGCGACGGTGAATGGTCTGGTCATTTCCGGGTTTGGGATGCAATAAATGAAAAAGTTGCTTTTTATCCTGCTCGGACTGATTGGGCTGGGTGTCATCGTCGCGCAGGGACCGGGGCCAATTCCGCCACAGATCTTGTATGACCAGGTTGGCGTATGGTCAGCCAATCAGTTTTTCACCTCGGTTGATAACGTGGTCTATTGCGATCAGTATGCGATCTTGAATCTGTGTTACGCGGCGCTTCCAGGTGGCCATGGTAAAATGATCCTGCCACCAAACACCACGATAGATCAAACGACTTCTCTCGCGATTTCAACTTCCAATGTTACGATGGAGTGTCCATCCTGGAATACCGTGATCCAGCGGGATAGCAGCCTGACTGGTGCGCAGCAGTTGATTTCCGTTACGGGGACTAATTTTCTCATAAGAGATTGCACGATCGATGGTGGTAGCTTCGCCAATACCGGGATTGACCTGAACCTGGATGGAGCGAATGACGTAGCAGAACATATTCAGGCGATAAATTCCGGGAATATATCCGTATCGGTTTCTGGCGCGAATTCCATTCTGGATGATTCAACCATCACCGGTCTCGGATCAACCACCATAGGCGGATACGGTGTATGGGCGATTAATCATCAAACCGTGAGCATTACCAATAACAAGATCAGTTTTACCAAACTCGATGGAATTGGTTTTGATGGGTTTGGAAGCCAGGTAGTCGGTAATCACGTTTTTAGCGCGCATTGTTATAATACTGGAGGCGGTGGCGTGATAGCCACGTATCCAAATGCCGTGAATGTGGTTATAGCCAACAATACGATAGGTCCTGGCTGTTCTTACGTCGCTCACGGAATAGAATTGAATGGTTTCAGCGAAACAGTTACCGGAAATGCCATCAGTCATCAGTGGAGCAATGGGATCTCCGTTGATACAGGTCATGGTCCTGGCGGCGTGAACATAACCGCGAATACCATCATGGATTCCAGCGCTCTTTCTTCTAACGATGATTATGGAATAAATTTTCAATCGTCATCTGTTTCGACAATCAATATCACCGGAAATATATTAGGTGATGATCAAACAACAATTAGCACCGCTTGCGTTGGCACGGTGGCGGTTGGCGCGCAAACGTGCACGGTTACGTCTGGCGGCACAACCGGTCTTGAATATGGATCAAATATATCGATCGCAGGCGCCGGAGTCGCTGGCGCGGCACTGGTCACTTATCTGAACTCCATAAACACTCTCGGTAATACCATTACCTGGAATACCGCGACATCCACCGCTACAACATCACCAGCGGTGACAGGCGTGGCGACACAGCAATACGGTATTCACATCCCAAGCGGGGCCTATAATCAACTAAACATTACGGGAAATATGTTTTTTGGAAATGTCGCCGGTCCAATATCCAACGGAGCAACAGGCGTCAATCAGATCATCAAAAACAATATCGGGATTGACGATATTATTCCGAGTGTGGCGTCCGCTGCCGCGCTCGCCTTTCCGCTCAATCCCATTATCGCCTTGACCGGGACAACTGGCGTGACCTCGATCACTGGTCCTGTCTGGGATGGTCGAGAAGTCAAAATGATCCCGGCCGGATCTGTGACTTTCACAGCCGGGAATAATATTGCCAACACGGTCACGACAACGCAGAATGTCCCTCTGACCGCGACTTATGCTTCAGGAGCAGGGCTTTGGTATCTCAAATGACGCGTGCTTTTTCGATAATAGCGCTTTTGGCGCCTGTTTTCGCGTGGGCGCAAAGCGCGGGAACCGACGTTGGTAATGGGACGGGTCCTGGCGGTATTGCGACCATTACGGCTGGGGCTGGCGGCAATACCAGCAGGGTAGGCGGCATGGCACGAATTGTTGGCGGTTTCTCTGGAACCGGCGCGACGGGCAACGGAGGCTATGTCACTGGTGGTATCGTCGCGAGCATGAACGGCCAGGGAGGACTCGTGAATGAAGTCGGCGATAGCGGCACGGGAACCGGATCATCGCATTTAGCGGCGCCAACTCATTTTGGGATCACGCCCAGATAATGATACGTATTTTTCTAATAATGGCGCTTTTGGCGCCTGTTTTCGCGTGGGCGCAGAGTGACACCGATGCTCGCGAGAAAGTCTTCCAGGAACTCCATATGGATGACCCGGCGCTGGCACGGTGAATGGTCTGGTCATTTCCGGGTTTGGGATGCAGTAAATGAAGAAATTGCTTTTTATCCTGCTCGGACTGATCGGGCTGGGTGTCATCGTCGCGCAGGGGCCGGGGCCAATTCCACCAGAGATATTATACAGTCAGGTTGGCGTATGGTCGGCAAACCAATCTTTTAATGGTTTACTGACCGTGAATGGTGGCCTCGTTGGAAACTCTGGGGGCGGCACGGTTGAGCCGTTGGATGGAACCGTTCTTCGCGCTTTCAGCGGTGTCACCGGAGATACGATCAATCCGTTATTCTATAATCCAGGTGGCACGCCAGTAGATATAACCGGCGCGACTGACGCGGAACCAGCGCTCAACGCGGCTTTGGTTCAGGCGTGCGCCACCACACAGGCGAAGACGATCATCGTTCCGCCTGGCAAATATCTGTTTAACGAACCGATGTATTTGCCCGCGAATTGCAGTCACCTGACGATAAAGGCCAATGATCCTAACTCCGTCGTTTTCATCGCCGGGCCGACGAATAATACGTTTCCACAGATTTTGCAGTGGATCACCGGAAATGATTACATCCGAATTGAAAATATCATTTTCGATGGCGGCGTTGGAAGTGTCGCTGGGAATGGCACCAGTATCGGTCTGATTCAGGTATTCGGCGCGCCGCGCGATCCGCAATTCGTTAATGATACGTTCCGGAATGCGACAGGCAATGGCATATGGAATGTGGCGGGCGGGTGGAACAATACCACGCCGATGTCAGCCGAAGCGAATGAAGGCGATTCAACGATAAATTTCACGGGAACGCTACCCGCCAGCATCAAGGTGGGCGCGTTTCTGGCGATCTCGGAACAAGATCCGGACTATTATATTCAAAGCCTTACTTCGAACACGATTACGTTTCAGAAGCCACTTACTGATTATCTGTTCACGGCTGAGGTGTTGCCATTCAGTTCCGCGTTTGTATTGTCAGCGACGGCTCAGGTTGGAGCCACCACGCTTTCCACGTCGGACACGACTGGCATAGCGGTCGCGCAGACGATCTACGCTGGACCGATCGCGGCCACCTATTGCATCACATCTGGCACCAGAATCTTGTCCTTTGTCACCAATACCAGCGTGACAATTGATAAACCGTTGCAGTGTCAGATCGCTTCTGGAACGGGAATCGCGGCGGAACTTGGAATTCCGAATCTTCTTGTAGAGAATAACACCTTTGATAATCTCGGCGAGACGAGGTTCAATCAGAGCACCGCGACCTATACCACATCGGCGGCGGTCAGCTCAGGGACCACGGTGACGTTTAACTGCCGTAGCGGGGCCGGTTGCTATCAGGTCGGTCCAATACCCGGACAGTTAACAATGCCGACCGGTAATCCGGCTGGGATGCCAGCCAATAATCTGGTGCTTTCTCAGACCAACCTGAATCCAACAACGGGAATCTTTCAATTAACTTTCGCTAACGCGGTAACGGCGAACATACCGGCGGGAACACCCATACCGTTCACGGCGGGCGCCCTGCCGGGTGTCGGTTATGGTATATGGGATTCGTTTGGCGAGTGGTTTGGTAACCCCAATCATAAGTTCATTAGGAACAAGTTTTCTCATACCTGGTCATCACCGATTTTCGTGGGCGAGTTGCTTGACCCTGTTATCACGAATAATTCTTTCCAGATAGATCGCCTTGAATTCCAGGATGCCGCGATATCGCCAAGCGCCTGCGGCAACGTTGAGAACATCGTTAATGGGATGTTTGACAATAACACATGCTCAGGCACGACTGGCGATGGCGTTGATTTCCTTCATACGATTAATACCATAGTCAGGGGCAATCGGTTCTATCGGACTGGTCTGACGGGCATCAATTTTCTTGGTGGGCGCACGTTCCAATTACAGAATAACACCATCATAGACGCGGGCCAAAATCAGAATTACGCGCAAACACAGTTACAGGGACCATTCGGTGGTGGCTATGCGGGCGTTCAGTTGTCCGGATCATGGACGGAAGGGCGGCTTGGCCTCGCCACCGGTCTGATTGTAGATGATCTGATAGCCAATGACGATCAGCCAACGGCGACACAAACTTACGGGATTGTTCTTGCGAATCACACATCATCGCTTGGCTGTTCCAGTTGCACGCCTGCCACGTCACCAGTTTACGGGCAATTATCGTTTATCGGTAACAAGATTCTCCCGTCTGATCCCGCGCTCGGCATCACGCCACTACCGGCGGGCGAGGATAACCGGATTGTTAATCCATGCGCCGCCATTGACCAACGCAACGCGGGCGCTCAGGCGGCCTTGAATGCTTATGATACGGATCAATGGAAAACAGTCACGCAACCGTATCACATCAACTTTCAGCAGGATACCACGGCCCAGAACGGCTGTTCGAATTCAGAAAAAATGACTGTCAACACGCAGAATGTATCGCCAGGATCAACTGACTTCGCATATTTATATCAAGGCATGGAGAATGGAAACCTCTATGATCTGGACTACGGCGCGTCTCTCGCCGAGAATGTAATCGTTGATTTTTGCGCCAAGACATCAACGGCCGGAACCTATGGGTGGGGGCTCCAAAGTCATTTCCCCATGCCAAATCTGCGAGCCTACGCGAGTAGCTACACGACCACTGGCACAACATCGCAGTGTTTTTCATTCTCTGTTCCGGGAGATCAGGTGGCCGCGCTAAGTCCAACACCTACCGCAGAGGGTTTGTCTATCGCGTTCGACGCCGGATCTGGTTCAACGTATTACACCGCGTCTTGTAATTCGTGGCAGACGATCACGGTCAATATAAATTATTTCTGTAATACCGCCGCGAGTGGTCAGTTAATCACTCAGACCGCTGGGGCCACGATTGAAATTTCCGCCGTTCGGTTTTATCCGGCGACGGTGGATGTTTCCTGGGTCGGATTGGCTGGCGCGCAGCCTCCTTATACGGTGTATCGCTATTACGCCAAAACTTTTCCGATTGGCACGGTGCCCGCGCAAAACGCAGGCACTTCAGGAGCGATCTGCGCCACATATTCACAGATGGCGTTATTGCCCGTGCCCGGCGTTGAATGGACTTATCCGACGCAGATGCGCGCCGTGCCGTCGATCACGCTTTACAATCCATCAGCCGCGAACGCCAATTGGCGAGACACCACTGCTGGCGCTGACGTAACAGCGACCAGCAATCCTGATGGATTGCAAAACACCTTGCAAAACCTGATTGGAGCAGCCACCGCACCAGCAAGCGATAATCTGTGCATTCAGGCCGTGGCAAATGCCAGCTATTAATGATCCAGCGTGGCATTCCGCAGTGCTTCGCACGCCATTCGCAAATGAGCGCACGCATCTGATAGCTTCGCTCGCGCGTCTGATAGTTCCGTCGCGGCGACACGATACTCTTTTCGATGATTTTCACGCCACGCCTCATCATAGGCGAGCGCGGCGTCCAGGACGGCCTGTTGCGCCGCGCTGACGGCCATGCGCACGAGACCAAACCTCGGCAATTCCACGGGTGTTATAAGCACTCCATCCTCCTTTGTGGGTTTCACGCCAAACGTTAGCGGATAGCGTAGGATATTTTCAAGGACTAATCAATGATACGTTTGATTTTTCTCCTGTTGGCGTTTTGTCAGGCGGCGGCGGCGCAGCAACTCGTATCGAGTTATCAGGGAACATTGACGCTCAGTGCCGCCACCAGCACGACCCTGATCGCGGCGAATGTCACGATGGCGCCCAATTCCGCCACTCTTCCCGCGACATTCAACGGCGACACGCTCACGGTCATCAACACCGGG
>Ga0187847_10001248_pt1 | contig 23687 bp, 18 predicted proteins | sample June2016WEW_4_10_FD_132458 | JGI IMG/M metagenome (GOLD analysis project Ga0187847, IMG submission 132458) | Peatland microbial communities from SPRUCE experiment site at the Marcell Experimental Forest, Minnesota, USA - June2016WEW_4_10 | ecosystem: Environmental > Terrestrial > Soil >...
ACTCGTCCAAGCTCGTCTCGCTGGCCAAGGGCCTGAGCAAGCCGGCCCTGGCGCTCGGCAAGGGCGCCGTCTCGGTGGTGCTGGCGATGGTGACGCTCTTCGCCTACGTCGTGCTGTTGTTGCTGCAGGCGCCCAAGATCCGCACGACCTTGCTCTCGATGATGGTGCCCGAGCGAGCGGCGCGCGTCTCTCGCGTGAGCGCCATGGTGAGCCGTTGCGCCACCGGCTACGTCATTGGCAACGCGCTCACCTCGCTCTGCGCCGGCATGGTGGTCTTCGTCACGCTGCTCATCGTGTCGGTGCCGTTCGCGTTGCTGTGGGCGCTGTGGGTCGCCCTCGTCGACTTCCTCCCGGCGATCGGCGCCGCGCTGGCCGGCATCCCCACGGTGCTGTTCGCCTTCGGCCACTCCTTCGTCGCGGGCCTCGTCACCGCGATCGTCTTCTTCGTGTACACCCAGTTCGAGAACCACGTGCTCAACCCGGTCGTCATGAGCCGCACCGTCAAGATCAACCCGCTCACGGTGCTGATCTCGGTGCTGGTCGGGGCGGAGCTGGGCGCTTGGGTCGGCGGCCTCTTCGGAGGGTTCATCGGCGTGTTGTTGGCCGTGCCGCTGGCCGCCGCGTGCCAGGTGCTGATCCGCGAAGTCTGGACCTCCACGGCGCCCGCGATCGTGCACCCGGAGTAGCCGCTACCGCGGCCCTTACGCCTTAAGCGGTACCGACTGGCCCGGTTCGAGCGCGATGGTGAGGGTGCTGGAACCGGCCGTGGCGAGGTGCGAGCGCAGGTCGTCCGGGGTGCCGGTGAGGATCGGGAAGGTGCCGTAGTGGATCGGCACGACGCGGCTCAGCCCCAGGAGCCAGATGGCGTGGGCCGCCTCGCGCGGTCCCATGTTGTAGTGGCCGTCGATCGGGATGAGACCGATCTCGGGGGCGTAGAGCTCGCGGATCAGCGACATGTCGCCGAACACGTTGGTGTCGCCCGAGACGTAGACCGGCCCGCCCTCGCCCGGGGGCAGGCTCGTGACGAAGCCGACGGGATTGCCACCGTAGGCGTAGGGCAGGTTCTCGCCCATCCCCACGCCGCAGGAGTGGTCGGCCGCGACCATCGTGATCGAGACGCCGTCCAGGTGGACCGTGCCCCCCTTGTTCATCTCGACGATGTTGGCCACGCCGACGGAGGCGAAGTAGCCGGCCATCTCGGGCACGCACACGACGGTCGCCCCGGTCGCCTCGGCCAGCGGCACGACCGAGCCCATGTGGTCGAAGTGACCGTGGGTGACGGCGATGATATCGACGGCGCCGAGTGCTTCGGTGTCGATCGGGCTCTTGGGGTTTCCCTCGATCCAGGGATCGAAGACGACCCGGGTGCCGCCGGCCGTGGTCAGCAGGACCGTCGCGTGGCCCAGCCACGTGAGCGATCCGCTCTCTCCGACCGACTGCGATTGCGTTTGGAGCTCCTCTTCAACCTTCAGTGCGGTCATGCTCGGCCCCTTTCGCTGGATGGCCCCGTCGAGATGGCCCCGACGGGCAGGATTTTAGAGCACGGGCGCTCAATCTGCTCAGATTCATTGGCCCGAGATGGCGCGCGATCGTCGAGGTGGTCGCGTCTGCGCTCGAACGACGTTACGACAACGTCAAGACGATTACGATTCGCCGGCGAGCAACTTGCGCCGACGGACGTACTCCTCTTCGTTGATCTCGCCGCTCGCGAAGCGGCGATCCAGTATCGCCATCGCGTCCGAGCTGGGCCCGCCGTGATGGCCGGGGTGCGGTCCGTGGTGGTCGTGCGGGTACGGGGGACGGCCGCGATGCGTCGTCGCGATGATGAACCACGCGACGGCCGCGACGAACAGCACGAAGAGGATGAAGAACACGATTCCGGCACCGGGGCCCGGTCCGTAGGCGAAGACGTGGAATCGCATCATCTTTGGCACCTTAACCCTCTCGCGGTGAAGCCCTGATTCTACGTGGCGCTACGTCGAGTCGCCGCAGGTCCTCGTCAGTTCATCCGCTCCCAGTTGTTCAGCGCCCGTCGAGCACGGTATCGAGTCCGGGGTAGCCGGGGGCGGTGCGGGCCCACGGGTGGGCCGCTTCGACGAGGGCCGCCACGTCGAGCAGGCGCCGGTCGTGATAGTGCGGGGCCGTGATCTGCAGCCCGAAGGGCAGACCGCTCGTCACGAAGCCCATCGGCACGCTGAGGGCCGGGTGGCCGGTCACGTTCTGCATCGCCGTCGAGTAGACCTCGGGCGGTAGGCCGTGCACCTCGGCCCCCGCGTCGAGCCGTCCGTCGGCCAGCCAGCCGGCGCTCGCGACCGTCGGCGTGAGCAGCAGCCCGCTCTCGCCGAGCAGCTCGTCCATGGCCCGTACATAGAGAAACCGGCGGCGCCGAGCATCGAGGTACCGGTCGACGTCGACTTCGAGTCCGGTCGTGAGGTACCCCTGCGTGGCGACGTGGAACTGGTCCATGTGCTCGTGCACCCACGCCCGTCCGAGGGAGTTGACGTGCTCGCCGCTCGTCACGACGAACCAGTCGAGGTCGGGGTCGCCGTCGACGAAGAAGCCCTCGGGCTCGCGCCAGTCGACCTCGCGGGCGACCAGCGCGGCGAAGGCCTCGACGGCTTCGTGAAAAGCCCGCCGCACGTCGACGGGCAGGGGGCCGAGCGGCGAGGTCCGTTCGGCCGCATAGAGCGTGAAGGGGCGATCGTCGAGGCGGGCCATCTGCTCGACGAACCCGGCCGGTGGTGCCGTCGGGTCGCCAGCCACCGGCCCGCACACGACGCCGTAGAGCAGTCGAAGGTCGTCGCTTGAGGTCGCGAAGGGCCCGTCGGTCGAATAGTCGATCCAGTCCGGCGCCGGCCAGCGTCCGACCATGCCGTTGGTGGGCTTGAGGCCGACCAAACCGCACAAGGACGCCGGGATCCGGATCGACCCGCCCCCGTCGGTCGCGGTCGCGACGCCGACCAGGCCGGCCGACACCGCCGCGGCGGAACCGCCGTTCGAGCCCCCCGGCGAGAGATCGGGGTTCCAGGGGTTGCGAGTGACGCCCGTGAGACGGTTGGCGGTGTAGCCCTCGATGGCGAACTCGGGCAACGTCGACTTGCCAACCACGATGGCGCCGGCGTCGAGCAGCCGGGCCGGGACGACTCCGTTGTGCGCGGCGTTGGGGCTGTCGGCCAGGGCGAGGGAGCCCTTGCGGGTGGGGTGGCCCCGCCAGTCCTCGAGGTCCTTGATGAGCGTGGGCAGACCGGCCAGGGTCCCGGGGGCGGATCCGGCCTGGTCGAGGTGGGCGGCCCGCTCGAGGGCGTCGTCGTAGGCCTTCTCGGCGAGCACGTTGAGGGAGGAGGCGGCCTCGAGCCGTTCGATGGAGGCCTGGACCAGGGTCGACGCGCGAAGCTGCCCGTTTCTTACGGCCTGCGACAACCGGGTCAGCGGACCGGGCGCCAGTGGCACTAGATGATCGTCGGTTCGCCCTGGTCGGCGAGGAGCGCCGCGCCGGCACGCTCCCACGCCTGCATGCCGCCGTCGAGGTTGACGGCGTCGTAGCCCTGCTCGATCAGGAACGAGGCCGCCCGCGCGGAGCGCCCGCCGCTGCGACAGATGCACACGATCGGCCGGTCACGGGGGAGATCACCGACATGATCAGGCAGATCGGCGAGTCGGAGGTGCAGCGCGTCGGGGGCCCGTCCGCTCGCCCACTCGTCATCCTCTCGAACGTCGAGCAGGAGGGCCCCACCCGCGCCCAGCGACAGCGCCTCGCTGACGTCGATATTGCGTAGTTCGGCCATGGGTTCCTTCGTGTCGAGGTGGTCGAGATCCGCGTGGATCACCGTGAACCCCAGTGAATCTACTTCTAAACTTCGCTCGTGCCCCCTCCCTCGTTGATCTCGCGGCTAAGCACCGACGACCTGGTGCCGCTGCTCGACGGCGACCCTGACCTCTTCCTGCTCGACGTGCGCGAGCCCGACGAGGTCGCCGAGTGGCACATCAGCGGCGCCCACAACATCCCGCTCGACCAACTGGACGATCGCTACGAAGAGGTTCCCTCGCAGGACCACATCGTCGTCATCTGCGCCAAGGGGCTGCGGGCCCAGCAGGGTGCCGAGATCCTCGCCCGCCACGATGTCGCCAGCGCCGTGCTCGACGGCGGGATGTCCTCGTGGACCTCGACCTACGACGTCGTCGAGGGCCAGTTCGGGGGCGCCACGATCGTACAGTTGCGCCGCCGGGGCAAGGGCTGCCTGTCGTACGTGATCGGGGCCGGGACCAACTGCGTCGTCATCGACCCGTCCCTCAACCTCGAGCGGTACCTGAAGGTCGCCCAGCGCCACGGATGGACAATTTCGAACGTGCTCGACACCCATCTGCACGCCGACCACATCAGTGGCGCGCGCAACCTGGTGGCCGAGACGGGCGCCACCCTTTGGTTGAACCCGGCCGATCCCTACGAATTCCGGTTCTCGCACCTCAAGGATGGGGGCAGATTCGAGCTGGCGCCCGGGATACACCTGGCCGTGTCGTCGGTGAGCGTGCCCGGCCACACGGAGGGCTCGACGATGTACCAACTGGGCGAGGTGGCCGTTTTCACCGGTGACACGCTGTTCCTGGAGAGCGTCGGCCGACCCGACCTCGCTGACCAGGCCGAACACTTCGCCCACGACCTCTATCGAAGCCTCCACGAGCGGATTCTGCCCCTCGGCGACGCGACGCTGGTCTTTCCCGCCCACTACGGCTCGGTCGTGGACGTCCACGCCGGACAGTTCGTGACCCGACCGCTCGGCGATTTACGATCCACGCTGCCCGCCCTGGCCCTGCAGGAGGGCGAGTTTGTGGCGTGGGCGATCAAGAACGTCAAGGATCGACCGCCGAACTACCAGCGGATCGTGCGCATCAACGCCGGTCAGGAGCCGGCGACGCAGGACGCGGCGGAGATCGAACTCGGTCCCAATCGCTGCGCGATCGCCTAACTTTCCCGCCCATATTCGCAGGTCGTAGCTGTTTTTGCGCCCGCCGAGGACGAGCGAGCTGCGTCGAATCAGCGAAACAGGTCTCGCCGCATGCGTTTTGGCGTCAAATCAACACGCTCAAGCGTGCAGTGGCATCTTGTGATCCAATCGATCGTCCTACCCGGTGCCGTGCGCCGGGCATGACGACAGCGAACATCTTCGCCGTTATGGCTCTCGGGCGGTTGGTGGGACGTGCGAGTGGGTGGTCAAGCGATCGTCGAGATGTCGATCCATCGCGACGTGACATCAAGTGACGGGGACCGTCGCCAAGCTCTTTTCACCGCTCGCGAATTGCGATCGATGTCGAGCGGTTGTGGACGAGCGGGTTGTCGTAGTTGCGCAAGGCGAGGCTCTTCGAAAACTTGTTAACGAGTTGTTTCTTGCCTCGAAGTCCACCAAATTGAATGAGTGGAAGGGGGATGCTTGATTCTAAGGAACTTCCAATCTTTGCGGTTGCGCAACGCGAAACACAGAGGATCAAACGGTTCACGACGTCTTTGCTTCAATCACGTGGCGCGGCGAAAAGTAGGATGAGACGTGCATTTTGGCTCATTACGACTTCGTAACGATTTGCACGCACGCAGTCACCATCAAAATCCTCGGGAAAATTTCGGCCACTTTTATGCCCCGCCATCAGGTGTTACTGAGTGGTCATCGGCGTTGTGCGAGAGCGATCTTGAAGCGAAAGAAATGGCCTCGGTATTCGCGCTGACGCGGGGCCTTCTCTATACTTGCGCTTAAGGAAACGGCCGTGTCTTGTCACGAGGCCCTACCTTGTGATGAGTTAGGCTGTATCGCATCGTCCGAAAACAGAAGGTTGATTAAGGTCAGCCCCAAGAAATATGGAGTGAATGTAAAAATGAGTAACACCTCTAGGGAAGGATTCTTAATGAATACCTCAAGACGGATACCACGAATCTTGGTCAAGGCTGTCGCAGCCGGCGCCGTGCTCGTAGCAGCTGCGCTGCCACTGGCCATCGCCACCGCTGCAGGTGCCTCGACCTGGACAACTGTGACGTTCACGCCCCACAACGGCGCGACCACGAACGAATTCGGCACCGGCGCGTCCGGTACCTTCGTTATCGCTGGTAGCGGCTTTGCGGCTGACGGCAGTACCACGACGGTCACCTCGACCGCGCCTGGTCTGACCTTCAGCAACGTAGCCGAGCCTAACGGCGGCGCTTCTGTCACGGGTAGTTTCGCGTCGACATCGGCCACGGTCCCGGGTAACTACACCTTGACCGTCACCGACGACTCCGGTTCCTTCACCTCCTCGACGACCGCTACAGGCGTTGTTGTGGACGCGAACTCGGCGATCACCACGGTGACGCCGGCGACGCCCGTCACCCAAGCCAACCCCCCGGTGACCACTTTGGTGACCATCGTGGGTTCTGGCTTTGTGACCGGTGCAACAGTTTCGTTCCAGAACACGACCGATGGCACGAAGTTGGCCAGCACCGAGAGCGCCACTGGTGCCTTCACCGGCGGCATCGTGACTACGGGTGTGCAGGGAACTGCGACGTTTGTTAGCGCGACGGAACTTACGGTCGATGTGCAGCCCACCAACTCCATTACTGGTGCGACGGAAGCCGCTGGCACGTACAACGTGACCGTGGTCAACCCCGACGGCGGCACGACCGTTGACGCCGCTGCGTTGACGATTCTGCCGTACGGCGTCACCAGCGTCACTCCCTCGGCTTTGGTGCCGACGGTGACGTCAACCAACACGAGCGTGACAATTGCCGGTGCCGGCTTTGAGCCCGGCGCTTCGATTGTCCTCGCTGGTGCGACCTGCGTCACCGAGACTGGCGGCGGTGTCGTCAGCTCTTCGGTTACTAGCGCGACCTCGATCACTGCGGTTATTGCTGAAATTGGCACCACCGCTGGCGAGTGCAGCGTGACCGTAAAGAACCCCCTGCCGGGTGCTGGTGGCAATGGTGCCTCCTACCTCCTGGCTGGTGCGCTTGGTATCGGTGAGGCCAGCACGGTCGCTCCGACCATCACGGCCACTAACGCGACTGCCACTTCGGCGCTTGTTCCTGGTGCCGCTGCGACCACTGTCTCCTTGACGGGTACCGGCTTCAGCCAGTACTCGCAGGCGTTGGCATTCGTTGGAACGGGTACCGCCGCTGGTGGCGTTACCGTGAGCAACCCCTCGGGCAACACTGGTACGGCCATAACGTTCAACGTTTCGGCCGCGACGGGTGCTACCGCTGGTCCGTTCAACATCATCGTTTTCAACAACGGTGTAACGGCTCCGGTTAACGCTACGAGCGCTGGTGGCAGTAACGCCTTCCCCGCTGCCGTTTCGGTGGCCGGTCCGGTTATCACCTCACAGACTCCCACTGGTCTCGCCGTTGGCGCGCCCGCGGGCACGGTCGTGACGTTGACCGGTACGGGCTTCACGAACACCACTACTGGAGCTGTCACTGACGGCGCCGGCGGTGCTTTGGCGGGCATCATCTCGTACGTGAGTGCGACGACGATGAACCTGGTGATCACGACGTCACCCATCGCCGCTGACCAGACGAACCCGCCCTCCATCACGCTTCACGATGTGGCGAACGGCGTCTTCTCACCGGCCTTCACGATGAAGATCGATGCCGCTCCGGTGGTCACTGGTCTTACCTACGCGGTCGGCACTGACGTGGGCGTGGGCGCTACTGCCCAGGCCGTAACGATCAATGGTTCCGGCTTCGCGACGGGCGTGACGGTTGGCAGCTTCATCAACGGCAACAGCGCGGCTGACCCTGATGTCACCGCGACGGTGACCAGCATCAACCTGACTGGTACGCAGATCAAGGCGACGATCGCCATCAAGGCGGGCGACACCAACTTGGCCGATGGCTACACCGTCACCAACACTGACGGCGGCGTCTTCAAGGTGCCGGTTTCGCTGACGGCTCTTGTCATCGGTGCTGGTCCGACCATCACCTCAGTATCGCCAGCGTCGGGTGCTCCGAGTGCCACGACAGCCTTCACCATCACCGGTACGGGATTCCAGACGGGCGCCAATGTTACGGCCTCCTCGGACGGAACCTGCGGTAGTGCGACGGTTGCTAGTGCCACCTCGATCACCGTCTCCTGCACCCTGGGAGCTGCCTCGGCAACACCGGTCACTCTTGCGGTGACCAACGTTGACGGCGGCTCTGCGACGTCGGCTACGGTCCTGGTTGCTTCGGCACCAGTGGCCACTGGCCCTCACGCTTCTGGTGTGCACGGATCCGCTGTAGTCGGCAAGACGGTAACGCTCACGATCTCAGGCTCTGGCTTCTCTGGCCAGCCGAGGATTTCGAGCACCGGTGCTGGAGTTAAGGCGACTGTGTCGCACGACACTGGCCACTTGCTCACGATCCGCGTAACGGTTTCGGCTAAGGGCGCTAAGGGTGAGCACACCTTTACGATTACCGAGGCCAACGGCAAGTCTTGCCGTGTGAATTACAAGACCGTGTAGTTTGTAGCTCGTAAGAAGTTTGAAGAAGGCCCCCTCGAAAGAGGGGGCCTTCTGATTTGATGATTATGAACTGTGTTTGTGAATGAATGAACAATCAGACAAGAGTTGCTGTGTCACAGCATTGTCGATTTGTTTTCTCAGAAATGTGGCATTCTCAGGCTACTCACAGGGTCTAATTGATGAATAGTAGATATTTCACGGGTAGCCTTTAGGTGAGACATTGAGTGATGTCTTACGACAAATTTCAAATTGAGAGTGGGATCACCATGGATTTAATGAAAAATCGTGGAGGTGGCCGAGCGCTGCGATCCACACTTAGCAAGGTTCTTTCGGTAGGTGCCTGTTCAGCCCTTATGGCGACCGGAGCTCTACTGGTTATCGCTTCGCCCGCCTCTGCGGCCACTGCCGCGAGTCAGGTGGCATTTACCACGGCGCCCCCTTCGGCAGTTACCGTCAGCACGAATATCACCACCTTCAAAGTGACCATCGAGGGCACTGATGGCAACGTCGCCAACAACGACTTGACGGACACGGTCACGATCACGTCGGGATGCACGCTTGGTGGAACCCAAGCTGTTGCGGCGGTCGCGGGCGTGGCGACTTTCAGTGCACTGCAGATCACTTCGCTAGGAGCTTGCACGTTGACGGCAACGGACACTTCCAACACGTTGACGACTGCGACCAGTGGCACCGTCACTTCGTACGCCACGACGGCCACGAAGTTGGGCTACTCGGTCGCGCCACCGGTAACGGCAACCTCGGGCGTGCCTCTGACGTCGTTCGCGGTGTCAGTGGAAAACGGTGCCGGTGCCGTTGCTTCGAATGACCTCACGGACACGATCACCATTACTTCGGGGTGCACCCTCGGGGGTACGGTGGCCGCCACGGCGGCATCGGGTACAGCGACGTTCGCGTCGCTCATCATTGAAGCTGGTTCGGCCTGTGTCCTTACCGCTACCGACACGACGAACCCCAGCACGGTGACTGCGGCGGCCAGTTCGGCCATCGCGTTGAGTGGTGGCGCCCCCGCCAAAGTGGTCTTCACGACGGAGCCGCCAGCAACAGCTCTTCAGTCGGCCGCCTTGACCACGTTCAAGGTCTCCGTCGAGGATTCCCTCGGCAACGTGGACCTGACCGGTACCGGTTCGACCGATACGGTGACGATCACGACGTCCACCTCTGGTTGCACCATCGGTGGCACGGCGTCTGCGGTCGCGGTTGCGGGCGTGGCCTCCTTTAGCGCCCTGACCATCACCTCGACCGGTTCCTGCGCTCTCACGGCCACGGACGCCTCGAGGACGGTTACGACCGGTGTCAGTTCCGCTGTCGACAGCCAGGGTCCCCAGGCTGCGCTCTCGGTCACCTCTGTGACCGGCTACCTCGGTTACCCCCTGACTCTCGCCACGAGCGGTGGATCAGGCACGGGCGCGGTCACCTACACCGCCGTCGTCGGCACGGCCGGCGGCTGTGTCGTCACCGGTAGCTCGCTCACGGTGACCAGTCTGGGCACGTGCACCGTCACGGCGACCAAGGCTGCCTCCACCACCAACACGGCGATTTCGTCCGCGGCGACCACGGTGACCTTCGTCACCCCGGTCCCCAAGCCCATCCGGGTCATCGGATTCGTCACGGCCGGCAAGACCAAGAACATCAGTATCTCCGGTCTGTACTTCTCTGGTCGTCCCAGGATCAAGAGCAGCCACGCCGGCACCACAGCCCTGGTGACCAGGGACACCGGCAAGTCGCTCACGGTCAAAGTCACCGTGAAGGCGGGATCGAAGAACGGCACCTACACGTTCACCGTCACGCTGGCCAACGGCAACTCGGGCCACGTGCGCTACGTACAGAGGAACTAGTTAGTCCCTCGCAGTCGCTGGAGAAGGCCCCCTCGAAAGAGGGGGCCTTCTCCTTGCGCCGTTGACGTATCTAGGCGTCGGCGCGCAGAGACCAGGTGGTGCCGTCGGGCGTGTCACGCACGTCGATGCCGGCGTTGACCAGCGAGTCGCGCAGCTCGTCGGCCAGTTCGTACTGGCCGCTCGCGCGCGCCGTCACCCGGGCCGCCAGGACCCCGTCGACGAGCGGCGTGGGGTCGATGAATCCCTCGCCGCCGGAGACGCTCATCTGCACCAACTGGGCCAGGGCCTCGACGGCGTCCGGTCCGCCGTCGAGCACGCACTGGGCGAGGTCGCGGGGCCGGTTCGCGGGTACCCCGGCGTCGGGGACATCGGCGGGCGGTTCGGCCTCGATCGTCTGCAGTTCGCCCAGGGGCGTGCTCGAGCCGTTCTCGAGCACCCGCACAGTGCCGCCGAGTCGCCAGTAGCCGTGGGACTTGCCGAGCACGCTCAGCGTCTCGTGCTCGAGGTCGAGCACGAGGGCGGTGTGCTCGTCGACGCCCAAGGTCGCGACCCCGGGGGGAAGTTCGCGCTCCATGAGGGCGAGTCGCCGTTCGCCCAGGTAGCAGCGGCTCGTGTCGTAGTCGCGGCCCTCGCGGTTGTCGTAGTGGGGGATCACCACGCAGTTGAGACCGAAGGCCGCCATGAGGTTGAGGCCGTCGATCCAGTAGGGGGCGGCGCCGACCTTGTAGATCTCGTAGATTGGCGCGCAGTAGGCCCCGACGGTGGCCGTCGCCGCCGAGGAGAAGCACAGGGTGCCGCCGGCGTCGAGCACGTGGCGCAGGTCCGAACCGAGTTCCAGGGGCCGCCACTGGGCCAGCGCGTAGCTCGGGCTGCCGGGCCCGGCGAAGACGTAGGTGGCGCCGCGGACCTGTTGCTTGAAGATGGTGCGCTCGAGCTCGCTCGAGCGGTCGTAGGAGGTGAAGTGCAGGGGCTCGACCTGCGTGTGCAGCGAGGTCGAGAAGTAGTCGAGCAGCTTCTCGGTCATCTGAGGCACGTTCTCCTGGAACCCGTAGGCGCTGTCGAGGTTGACGGCGCGCACCTCGATGAGCCGTTTGAGGAGTTGACGGTGGATCTTGGTCATCCCCGGAGCCGTCTCGCCCGAGCCGAGCAGTGCGAGGACGCCCTTAGACATGCTGGCATCGTATCGCCCCCGCCCAGCACGGGCGCCGGGACCGTTCGCTAAATTGGGGTGATGAGTGGTGTCGTCTTCCAAGTCCGCGAGCGAGCGCGCGGTAACGTCACCACGCCGATGATGATCTGGGCGAGCGTGATGGCGGTGGTGCTCTTCCTCTACGAGGCGAACTGGGGCTCGCACACCGGCGCGGTGTGGGCGGGGATCATCGCGACCGCGCTCTTTGGCGTCTACCTCGGTTGGCGCCGGCGCGGGGCGGCCGTCTTCGTCGCGCCGCTCGTCAGCTGGCTCTTCGCCTGGCTGCCGTTGTGGATCGCGGCGATGATCCATGACGGCTTCTTCAAGGGCTTCTTCGTCGGGCTCTTCCTCATCACGATCGGCTGGATTGGGATCGGCTTCGTTGAGTTCTTCGGACTGGGCGCGGTGACCTTCATCGTGCGCTCGTTTCGAGGTCCGGGCGACACGCGCGGACCGGACGTGATCATCTTCGGGCCCGACGGCTCGTAGGGACCGATTCTCCCGAGTCGGGAACTAGCGAGTTAGAGCCCGCTGGAGAACTCTCCCGGGGCGTCGAAGGCCACTTCCTCCGAGAGGGGCTTCACGTGGGCCGTCGTGCGCAACGGGATCTCCTTCATCAAGAAGCTGAGGGCGAAGGCCGCGATCGCGAAGGGCACGGCCACGACGAAGACGGTCTGCAGGGAGTGGCTGAACGCGTCGATCACCTGGGTACGCGCGGCCGGAGGCAGCAGTCGTATCTGGGACGGGTTGTCGACGATGGTTCCGCCCTGCATCATCTTGAGCACGCTGGCTGAGGCGTGGCTGCGCAGGTCGGCCAGCAGGCGGCTGTTAAAGACGGCGCCCAGCACGGCCACGCCGAAGGCGCCACCGATCGTGCGAAAGAAGGTCGCGGTCGCGGTCGCCGTGCCGAGCTGCGAATGGGGTACCGCGTTCTGCACCGCGACGACGAGCACCTGCATGGCCAGTCCGATCCCGAGCCCCACGACCACCATGTAGATGGCGATGTAGCCGAACGAGGTCGCTGGCCCGAGGGTCGCGAGCATCGCCAGGCCCAGCGCGAGCACGGCCGATCCGAGGATGGGGAAGATCTTGTAGCGACCGGTCTTGGAGACGAGTCGCCCACTGACGATGAAGGTGGTCAGCATCCCCCCCACCATCGGCAGCAGCTCGAGTCCCGACTTGGTCGGCGACGCGCCGTGCACGATCTGCAGGTAGAGGGGCAGGTAGATGATCGCGCCGAACATCGTGAAGCCGATCACGAAACCGACTGTCGAGGCGGCGCTGAAGGTGCGGATGCGAAAGAGGTCGAGCGGGATTATCGGTTCGGCGGCCCTCAGCTCGACCAGGCAGAAGATCGCCAGCATCGCCACCCCGCCGATGCCGAGCATGAGGATCATGGTCGATCCCCACGCGTAGGTGGTGCCGCCCCAGGTGGTGAGCAGGATCAGGGCGACCACGCCGGCCGAGAGGAACGTCGTGCCCCACCAGTCGATCTTGTGGCGCACGCGGGTCGTGGGCACGTGCAGCACGATGGCGATGGCGAACATGGCGACGATGCCGATGGGGACGTTGATGTAGAAGATCCAGCGCCACGAGACGTGCTGGGTGAACCAACCGCCCGCGAGCGGGCCCAGGATGCTCGAGAGGCCGAAGACGGCGCCGAAGTAGCCCATGTAGCGTCCCCGCTGGCGCGGCGGGATGACGTCACCGATGATGGCCTGGGCGCCGACCATCAACCCACCGGCGCCGATGCCCTGCAGGGCGCGGCACGAGATCAGCTGGATCATGTCGTGCGACAGTCCCGACAGCATCGAGCCGATCAGGAAGATGATGATGGCCAGCTGGAAGAAGTTCTTGCGGCCGTAGAGGTCGCCGAACTTGCCCCACAACGGCAGCGAGATGGTCGAGGAGATCAGGTAGGCCGTCACGACCCAGGACAGGTGGTTCAGGCCGTGCAGGTCGCCGGCGATCGTGGGCAGGGCCGTCGAGACGATCGTCTGGTCCAGCGCGGCGAGGAACATGCCCAGCATCAGGGCGAAGAGGATCACCAGGATCCGGCGGTGCTCCTCCGGGGAGAACTCGTGCTCTTCGGGCGCGCTCGTGGGTTCGGTCGTGGCACTAGTCACGGTTCTTCTCCATTTCACTTCGTATCGATCCGGCAAATCGTTCCAGCATGGCGGCGAAGGCCGAGAGGTCCTGCTCGCTCCACTCCTCGAACATCCGCGCGAGCAACTCGCGGTGGGCGCCGAGGACCCGCTCCAGGGTCTCGCGTCCGTTGCTGGTCAGTTGGATGCGGTTCGCCCGGCGGTCGTCGTGGTCGGCCTCGCGGGTGACGAAGCCGAGTCGTTCGAGCTGCTGCACCTTGCGCGTGACCGTCGGAGGGTCGACGCCGAGCAGTTCGGCCAGGTCGGTGACGCGCAGGGACGACTCCTCGTGCAGGTGCAGCTTGAAGAGCAGCGCGACGCCCGCTTTGTCCAGTCGAACCCCGGCCGCCTGCAGCAGGCTCTCGTGGGCCCGTACCTGGTTGAGCGACTGGGACATGATCTGCAGGCTCTGCTGGATCTGTACGATCGAATCGCGCGAAAGGCCGTCGACAGGGCCTGTCGCTAAAGTATTTGCTTTCGGCACACAACTATCCTAGGGGATGGATCGGGGCCCGTGACAAGAAATTCCTTCCGCGGGGACGCTGGTGATGGACCCGCGAAGGGGCCGACCCCGGGGTCGCCCGGCCCGTCGTCGGTCACGGCGCCCGTCGGGGCCGGTAACTTCACTGAAGCGGCTGGCAACCGCGATACCCCCAATCGCGCCCAGGAGAATGAATGCGTCACGTCGGTCTCTTCATCGCTCGGATCGTCTTTGGTGGGTACCTCTTCGTGCACGGAACCCAGAAGCTCTTCGGCTGGTTCGGGGGTTCGGGCCTCGCAGCGACCGGAGCCGGATTCGAGAAGCGCGGGATGCGTCCGGGCAAGGCCATGGCGGCCCTGGCCGGGATCAGCGAGGCCGGCGGGGGACTCCTCACGGCCACCGGCGTCGCGGACCCGCTGGGACCGCTGATCATCGCGACCACGATGGCCGTCGCGTCGACGACCCATCGTGAACAGGGTCCGCTCGCTCGGGACCGGGGCTACGAGTTGCCCCTCACCAACCTGGTGATGGCGCTCGCGCTGATGAGCGCCGGCACCGGGGTTCTGCGTCTCGGACCGCACCTACCCAAGTCCCTCACCCGCAAGGCGATGCTCGGGGGCGCGGTGCTCGCCTCGATCGCCATCGCCCAGCAGCTGAGCGAAGCCAAGAAGCAGGCCGGTCTCGCCGCGGCCCCTGTCGAATCAACCGTCGCAGAGTCTGCGTCGTAAAGAGAAAGTAGAAGAGATGAAGGAATCACTGAAGCAACTGCACGAGTCCGTCGGCCACCTGGCCGAGGTCGTGGCGACGATCGATCCCGAGAAGTACACGTCGCCGGCCTACCCCAAGGAGTGGTCGATCGCGGACACGATGTCGCACATCGGATCGGGGGCCGTCATCCTCAGCCAGCGCTTCGACGACATCGTGGCCGGCACCGAGTACGACCAGGCCTTCCACCAAGGGGTCTGGGACGAGTGGAACGCGAAGGCGCCCGAGGACCAGGTGGCCGATGCCCTGGTGGCCGACGGCGCCCTGCTCGACCGCCTCCAGATGATCGACGAGGCCGGTCGAGAGGCCTTCGAGTTCTCGATGGGGCCGATGACCTTCGACTTCAACGGCTTCGTCAGCCTGCGCCTCCAGGAGCACGTGCTGCACACCTGGGACATCGAGGTCATGGGCGACGGCTCGGTGACGTTGAGCGAAGGGGCCGCCGCCATCATCATCGACCGCACCCCGATCTACGTCGGGTTCGCCGCCAAGCCGATCGGCGAGGACCTGGAGGTACGCGTGCACACGAGCGATCCCGAGCGCAGTTTCCTCCTGAGCTTCGCCGGCGAATCGGTCACGCTCGCGGTGAACGAGCACGGGGGCAACGTCGACTTAGAGCTGCCGGGCGAGTCCTTCGTGCGGCTCATCGCCGGCCGCCTGGATGCCCAGCACACGCCGCGCTCCGTCGCGGGCGAACGTCTCGACGACCTGCGCCGGGCCTTCCCCGGGTACTAGACCCCGGTCGGCGCGACCCGTCGGTGGACGGTTCATTGTGAACGACCCACGGGTCAGGTAACGGCGGGCGCGAGGCGCCGCCAGTCGTCCAGTGGCGCCGCCAGTCGGTCGGCGCCGAGCACCTGGAGACAGACGTGGTCGGCCCCGGCTCGGCGGTGCTCGTCGACGCGCGTGAGCACAGCCGTCTCGTCGCCGTGCACGACCATCGCGTCGCAGAGTCGCGTCGATCCTCCGCGCACGAAGTCCTCGTCGGAGAATCCCAACCGGCGCCAGCTGTTCTTGTAGTTCTCGAGACCGGTGTAGAACTCGAGGTGGTCGTGGGCCCGGCGCAGGAACTCGTCACGGTCCTGGCCGAGCACGACGGCCTGCTCGACGCAGAGCAGGCCGTCGGCGACGTCCGGGCGGGCGAGGGCGGTGTGCTCGGGCGTGACGAGATAGGTGAGCACGCCGTCGGTCATCTCGGCGCCCAGTCGCAGCATCTTCGGCCCCAGGGCCGCGATCACGCGCGCGTAGGGATGTTCCCCCTCGCTGGCCATCATGGGGGCGGCGTCCATCGCCGCGAGGTACGCGCGCATGGTCTCGAGCGGCGCGACGTACTCGTGACCGCGCAGGCGCTCCACGAGGGGACGGTGGCTCACCCCGAGGCCCAGCACGAAGCGGTCGGCGTAGGCGCCGTTGAGGGTCCGGGCGCCGTTGGCGGCGGCCACCGCGTCGCGGGCCCAGATGCTGGCGATCCCGGTCGCGACGGCCATCGTCGACGTCGACGCCAGCGCGAGACTGGCCCCGATGAAGGCCTCGCGGCCCCACGCTTCGGCGAGCCACAGCGCGTCGTAGCCGAGCGACTCGAGTTCGCGCGCGGTCTCGCCCGCGCGGGGCGGCTCGATCCAGTCGAAGACCAACGTCCAGATCCCTACGGTGCCGCGCAGTCGTTCGAGCGAGGGGGGCGGGGTCGACATGGTCTCAGATTACGCAGCGTTTGCCGGCCTCTCGCTGGGGCGACCACAATGGTGCCATGGCCTATTTCGTCCTGGCGCTCTCGGCGTGGTTGCTCATCAGCGCGTCCACGGCGCTGCGACCAGGGCGAAAGGGCATCTTCGCCGCCCTGGCCTATCCGGTGGGCTGGGCCGCCGGGGAGTTGGCGGCCCAGGCGATCGTCGCCGAGGCGTTGCTGGTGGGCCTGCTCCTGTGGTGGGGCTGGCCGCGGACCCACGCGCTGAGCGCTGTGATCGAGTCGTTGGTCGCGCTGGTGGTGCTGGCCAACGTCATCCTGGTGATGATCTCCTTCTACGCTCGGCGCATCGTGCGCCTGGCCATGGCCAACAGTCCGCGCCGGGCGCTGCGCGTGCCGTCGCCGCGTGAGGACCGCTTCGGCGTCTGGTGGCGCACGGCCCTGCAGATCCCGTTGCATCCGCGCCATATGCAGATCATCCGCGACCTGGCCTACGGGCCCGAGGCGCGCAACCGGCTCGACATCTGGCGCCTACCCACGACGCCGTCCGACGCGCCGGTGATCTTCTACATCCACGGCGGCGCGTGGACCTTCGGCAACAAGCGTGAGCAGGGGCGACCGATGCTGCACGAGTTCGTCGAGCGGGGCTGGATCGCGGTGGTGTGCAACTACCGCCTGGCGCCCCGGGACCTCTGGCCGGCGCAGATGCTCGACGTGACCCGCACGCTCGGCTGGATCAAGAAGAACATCGCTCACTACGGGGGCGACCCCGAGCGCGTCGTCGTCTCGGGCGGCTCGGCCGGCGGCCACCTCGCGGCCCTGGTGGCCCTGTCGGCCCACGACCCGACGTGGCGCCCCAGTGACCTCGAGGGCGTCGACGACTGGTCGGTGCGCGGTTGCATCTCCTTCTACGGCGTGCTCGAGATGACGGGTGACGAGGAACTCTGGCGCGGTCTTGGGCGTGGCCTGCTCGTCCTGCTCGAGGGGCGCGTCGTGCAGCTGCCCTACCTCGACCACCAGGACCTCTATCGCCAGATGTCCCCGCTCGAGAGGATCGGCGTCGACGCTCCGCCGTTCCTCGTCATCCAGGGCGGCAATGACACCCTGGTCGACGTCAACGTCGCGCGTGGCTTCGTCGAGAAGTTCCGCCGCGTCGCCCTGGCGCCGATCTACTACGTCGAACTGCCCTTCACCCAGCACGCCTTCGACGTGACGGCCAGCCCGCGCACGTCGGCGACGACGCGCGCCGCGGTGGCCTTCGCCGAATCGGTGACGTTCGCCCATTCGAACCTCACTGACGAACTGATCGGCACCTACCAGTCCCCGCCGACGCAGCTGCTGGTGGAGGTGACGGAGGGCGAGTGGGTTCCGGCGACCGACGCCGCCGCGCAGCTCGGCCCCTTTCGCGTGGTGACGGGGGACAATCCCTTCTCCCAGGCGCGAGGTGACGACGAGAACGCGTCGCGCCGCGAGGAACTGCGTGACCTGCTGCAGAGCCACGACGTTGCGATGCGCGCGACAATCGCGCGCGACCCCACTGGTCGCTGGCCCGATGAACAGGGCTTCGCCGTGCTCGACCAGAGCGAGGCCTTCGCCGCCGCCCTGGCGCGCGCCTTCGACCAGTTCGCCTTCTACGACGTCAGCGACGAGGCGGTGCTGGTGCGCGGATGCGCCGGTGGGGAGTCGCTCGTCTAGGTGGGCGCGAGCGTGACGGTGACGCTCACGTCGTGGGCCTCGTCGTAACGCCACTCGTGAACCGTGCCGGAGGCGCCCAGGTCGCCCTCGACCGACCGGACCGCGTCGAGCAGCGCCGGGGGGCCCTGCACCTGCACGAGCGACACCGCCGCGCGCTGGGAGACCTTGGCCGTGCTCTTCTCACGACGGATCGCCTCGAGCACATCGCCGGCCGCGGCGTAGAGCGCGCCGGCGCTCTCGCGCGCCGGTGGCAACTCGACGACGCTCGGCCAGGGGGCGACGTGCACCGACCCCTCGTGCCACCAGCGCCAGACCTCCTCGGTGACGAAGGGCACGAAGGGGGCGAGCAGGCGCTGCAGGGTCGACAGGGCGATCGTCAAGGTGGCGCGAGCCGAACGTGACGAGATGTCGTCGTCCGGTCCGTAGGCGCGCATCTTCACCAACTCCACGTAGTTGTCGCAGAAGGACCAGAAGAAGGATTCGGTCCGTTCGAGCGCGCGGGCGTAGTCGTAGTCGTCGAAGTCGGCCGTGGCCCCGTCGACGAGGCGCCCGAGCAGCGCCAACAGGTCGAGGTCGAGTGGCTCGGTCACGTCGGTCGGTGACGTCGCTGCCGTGCCCTCGAGTCGCCCGAGTACGAACTTCGAGACGTTGAGGACCTTGATCGCCAGGCGTCGGCCGATCTTCATCTGGCCCTCGTCGACGGCCGTGTCGGTGCCGGGGCGTCCGCAGGCGGCCCAGTAGCGCAGCGCGTCCGAACCGTGCTGCTCGAGCAGGGGCATCGGGGTGACGACGTTGCCCACCGACTTGGACATCTTGCGCCGGTTGGGGTCGAGCACCCAGCCCGAGATCAGCGTGGCCTTCCAGGGCAGCACGCCGAATTGGAAGTAACTGCGCACGACCGTCGCGAAGAGCCAGGTGCGGATGATCTCGTGGGCCTGGGGGCGCAGGTCCATCGGGAAGACCCGCTCGAAGAGGTCGCTGCCCCAGCGTCCGGCGATCTGGGGGGAGAGCGAACTGGTCGCCCAGGTGTCCAAGATGTCGGGGTCGCCGACGAAGCCCCCGGGGAGGTTGCGCTGGTGTTCGCCGTAGCCCGGGGGCGCGTCGCTCGAAGGGTCGACGGGCAGCCCGTCGATGGCCGGCAGGATGGGCGAGTCGTAGTCGACCTCGCCCTGGTCGTCGAGCGGGTACCAGACCGGTATGGGCACGCCGAAGAAGCGTTGGCGCGAGATGTTCCAGTCGACGTTGAGGCCTTCGACCCAGGAGCGGTAGCGGTGGCGCATGAAGTCGGGGTGCCACTCGATCTGTTCGCCACGCGCCAGGAACTCCTCGCGGTGCTCGAGCGTCGAGACGAACCACTGGCGCGAGGTGACGATTTCGAGGGGCCGCTCGCCCTTCTCGTAGAACTTGACCGGGTGGGTGATCGCGCGCAGCTCGCCGATCAGCTGGCCGCTCTCGCGCAGCCTGTCCACGACGACGGCCCGCACCTGGTTGACGGTCTTGCCCTCGAGTTCGCCGTAGGTGGCGTTGGCCGACGCCGCGTCGCGCGACGGCCAGCCGTCGGTGCCGAAGGTCGTCGCGAGGAACCGGCCGTCGCGGCCGATGAGGGCCCGCGTGGGCAACGCCAGCTCGCGCCACCAGATGATGTCGGTCACGTCACCGAAGGTGCAGATCATGGCGACGCCCGAACCCTTCTCGGGGTCGGCCAGCTCGTGCGCGACGACCGGCACCTCGACGTGGAAGAGCGGCGTGACGACGTTCGTGCCGAAGAGGGGCTGGTAGCGCGGGTCGTCGGGGTGGGCCACGAGCGCCACGCAGCTCGCCAACATCTCAGGTCGCGTGGTCTCGATCTCGATGGTGCCCTCTGCGTCGGCTCGAGCGAAGGCGATGCGGTGGTAGTTGCCCGGCCGTTCGCGGTCCTCGAGCTCGGCCTGGGAGACGGCGGTGCGAAAGTCGACGTCCCAGAGTGTCGGCGCCTCGCTCGAGTAGATCTCCGAACGTTCGAGCATCTCGAGGAAGGCCCGCTGCGAGATCGCCTGGGTCGAGGCCGAGATGGTCGAGTATTCGAGGCTCCAGTCGATGCTGATGCCGAGGTAGCGCCAGATCTCCTTGAAGACCTCCTCGTCGACGTGGGTCAACTGGTGACAGAGCTCGACGAAGTTCTTGCGCGAGATGTTGACCTTCTTCTCGGGTGCCACGTCGGGCGCCAAGAGGTTCTCGACGTAGGGCAGCGTCGGATCGCAGCGCACTCCGTAGAAGTTCTCGACCCGGCGTTCGGTGGGCAGGCCGTTGTCGTCCCAGCCCATGGGATAGAAGACGTCGCGGCCGCGCATGCGCTGGTAGCGCGCGATCAGGTCGGACTGGGTGTAGCTGAAGATGTGCCCGATGTGCAGCTCGCCCGACACCGTGGGCGGCGGGGTGTCGAGGGAGAAGACCGTGGTGCGCGAGGCCTGGCGGTTGAAGCGATGCGTCGACTCCTCATCCCACGCCTTCATCCAGCGCGTCTCGAGCCCCTCGAGCGTCGGCTGGGCCGGCACCGTTCGTACGGTCGGGGCGAGGTCGTCGATCATGGTTGTCGTAGTTTAGTTAGCGTGATTCGACTCTTTGATTCTGCCCGCGGCGAGATTCGCGAGCTGCACCTGCGCGACCCCGGCCAGCTCTCGATGTACGTCTGCGGCCCGACGGTCTACGACCTGCCCCACCTGGGCCACGGGCGCTACACGCTCATCTGGGACGTGGCCCGGCGCTGGTTCACGTTCCGGGGACTGTCGGTGCGCTACGTCAGCAACATCACCGACATCGACGACAACATCATCGAGCGGGCCCAGCGCGAGGGCGAGAGCGAGGTCGAGATCGCCAAGACCTACGAGCTGCTCTGGTGGGAGGCGATGGGCGGACTGGGCGAGGCCTACCCCAACGACGTCCCCCACGCCACCCTGTACGTCGCCGAGATGGTCGCGCTGATCGAGCTCCTGCTCGAGCGCGACGTGGCCTACGCGACCCCCGACGGCATCTACTTCGACGTCTCCAAGGTCGCCGACTACGGCCTGCTCGCCGGCCAGGCCCTCGACTCGTTGCGCGCCGGCGCGCGCGTCGAAGCCAACGAACACAAGCGCTCGCCGCTCGACTTCGCGCTCTGGAAGAACGCCAAGCCGGGCGAGCCGAACTGGCCCGCGCCCTTCGGCGAGGGCCGCCCGGGCTGGCACACCGAGTGCGTGGTGATGTCGCTCGACCTGCTCGGCGACGACTTCGACCTGCACTGCGGCGGATTCGACCTGCGCTTCCCCCACCACGAGAACGAGCGGGCCCAGGCCGTGGCCGCCGGACGGCCCTTCGCGCGCCACTGGGCCCACAGCGGATGGGTGATGGTCGGCGACGAGAAGATGTCGAAGTCCCTGGGCAACTTCACCTCGCTCACCGACCTGCTGGCCCGTACCGATTCGCGGGCCTATCGACTCTTGGTCCTGCGCTCGCACTACCGCTCCCCGATCGAGGTCACGCCCTCGACCATCGCCGACGCCGAGCGGGCCCTGGCCCGACTGGACGCCCTGGCGCGACGTTTCGACCTGGCCGAGCTCGCCGGTGAGCGCCTCGAGGTGAGCAGTGACTTCATCTGGCCCCCGGCGGCCCAGGTTCTGCACGACGAGGTCGCGGCGGCGCTGAACGAGGACCTCGACACCCCCCTGGCGGTCGCCCGGCTCTTTGAGGCCCTCAGCCGGGCCAACGCCCTGGCCGACGCCGGGGACGAGCCGTTGGCCCGGGACCTGGCCCTGGCCATCAACGCCCTTTTCGGGGCCCTCGGGCTGGCCCTCAAGGGCGGCGCCGACAGCGTCGACGGGATCAGCCAGGCCCTGGTTGAGCGGCGCGACGAGGCCCGAAACGCCCGGAACTGGGCCGAAGCCGACCGTTTGCGCGACGAGTTGGTGGCCCTGGGCTGGACGGTCGAGGACTCGGCCTTGGGCACCCTGATCCGGCGCTCCTGAAAACCATTTGGAGGCGGTGCGTCCACCAAGTAATGTGGGGGGTTGAGGTTGCCGTTGTGGTTCCCTCCGGATTCATCGCAAGTTGATCCAAAGAAACAAGGAGGCCCACAGTGGCTGTAGGAACCGTCAAGTGGTTCAACGACGAAAAGGGTTGGGGTTTCATCGCAGTAGAAGGCCAGCCCGACGTCTTTGTGCACTACTCGGAGATTCAAGGTGATGGTCGCAAGACCCTCGTTGAAGGTCAGACCGTTGAGTTTGACATTGAACCAGGTGACCGCGGCCCATTGGCCAAGCGCGTTGTCTTGAACTAACCCAGAGAACTGCAGTACCAACCGCCGCCTTCGGGCGGCGGTTGTTTTATTGGTGCGGAGTTTGACCTATCATTCGCTCTGGTTACTTGGGAGTAACCAGACGGGCCCCTCGGCGGTGGGACGAACTTCAAAGGTGGCATCATGGCGGACTTCTCGATGGACCTCAATGACGACCAACGCACGCTGCAGGAGTGGGTCCACGGCTTCGCGCTCAACGTCATGCGCCCGGCCGCGCACGAGTGGGACGAGCGCGAGGAGACGCCGTGGCCCATCATCGAAGAGGCCGCCAAGATCGGCATCTACGGCATGGACTTCATCGCCAACACCTACCTCGACCCGACGGGTCTGTCGATGATGATCGCGCTCGAGGAGTTGGCGTGGGGCGACGCCGGCATCTGTATGGCCCTGATGGGCACGACTCTCGCGGTGGCCGCGATCATGGCCAACGGCACCCCCGAGCAGCAGATGGAGTGGATCCCCCAGTGCTACGGCACGCTCGACGACATCAAGCTGGCCGCTTTCGGGGTCAGCGAGCCCGACGCCGGCAGCGACGTCTCGTCGCTGCGCACGCGCGCGATCTATGACGAGGCCAGTGACGAATGGGTGCTCAACGGGACCAAGACGTGGATCACCAACGGGGGCATTGCGAACCTGCACGTGATCGTCGCCTCTGTCGACCCCGAACTCGCCTCGCGGGGCCAGGCCTCCTTCATCGTGCCCGAGGGCACGAAGGGCATCCGCATGGGCCAGAAGTTCAAGAAGATGGGCATCCGCGCGAGCCACACGGCGGAGGTCGTGCTCGAGGAGTGCCGGGTGCCCTCGGCCAACCTGCTCGGTGGCAAGGAGAAGCTTGACGAGAAGCTGGCCCGCGTTCGCGAGGGCAAGAAGGCGTCCGGCCAGGCCGCCATGGCCACCTTTGAGGCGACCCGGCCGGCCGTGGGCGCCCAGGCGCTCGGCATCGCGCGCGCGGCCTACGAGTACGCGCTCGACTACGCCAAGGAGCGCAAGCAGTTCGGTCGGGCCATCATCGAGAACCAGGGCATCGCCTTCAAGCTGGCCGACATGAAGATGAACATCGACGCGGCCCGCCTTCTGGTGTGGCGGGCGTCGTGGATGGCCGCGACC
>Ga0187847_10001250_pt1 | contig 23668 bp, 19 predicted proteins | sample June2016WEW_4_10_FD_132458 | JGI IMG/M metagenome (GOLD analysis project Ga0187847, IMG submission 132458) | Peatland microbial communities from SPRUCE experiment site at the Marcell Experimental Forest, Minnesota, USA - June2016WEW_4_10 | ecosystem: Environmental > Terrestrial > Soil >...
GCTATCTTCTGACATTAGGGAAGCCTCTTTTGTTGCCCAAACATTGTCTAGATAACATGTTTGTAACAGAGGAGGCTTCTTTTGTCTTCAGATCTCTTCACCTTCACGCATAATCCGGGCTAGATGGCATTAATGCATCTCAAGGCCAAAGTGTAGTTATCAACCTTGTACCCAATGCGATTCAGTGTCGGGCTCAACCATCGGCGCAAAACGATGTCCCTCACGCGCCGCGCCGTCCACCGCACTCTCACCTCTTTCACGGTGAGAGCGGAGGGTTCCCGCGGGTCAGATCGTGCAGTTCGACTAACAAATTGAAACCCCGTTTGCGGAATACAATGGATCGATGGGAATTCCTTTCGCGGAGTATTCCGGCAAGGTTCAGCTGCACTTGCAGAGTTTCTATGGAATTGCGGTCGTTACTCGAGATATTCCCGACCCGCTCACTGGAGATCTTGACGGCGCTGAAATCGATATTGATCACGCTGTAACTGCGGAACAGCGGCTTTTCCTTTTGGCGCACCTTTTCGGACATACTGTACAGTGGAATGTGGAGCCCTCAAAATTCGAAATTGGGCGTCAATATCAGCCTCCCGTGGATGAGGACCTGATCCCGGCGGTGATTGCCTACGAACGCGAGGCGGCTGGTTACGCGCTGACCATGCTCCATCAGGTCGGCATAACGGACATTGACCAGTGGTTCTGGGACTACACCGCTTGCGACCAGGCATACTTGCTGCATTTTTATCGCACTGGGGAAAAAAGGGAATTTCGCAGCTTCTGGGCGAGCAACGCTCCGCCGATGGGAGCGCAGCCAATTCCGATCTTTGTCCCGACGCGCCGTGCTTTCCGCATGGACGGAATTGTAATTTGACCGTTGCACGGGTGCATGGCGGGCCGACCCGTCGGTTTGTCCCGAACCGCGTGTTGGCGGCGCAACCCGCTCCAAACCTTACTAGTCGGCGGTTTTGCTGGACAAGGCTAGCAACTGGTTGGTCTGGCGGATCAGTTCACTGCGGTCAATATCGCGGTATTTCGCCGGCAGCAGGCTCTTGCTGGTACATTCGAGAACGGCAACCAGATTCTGAAGTTCGATTTCGTTTGGATAGTAGGGGGGGATGAAATCTTCGAGCGCTGCTTTCACGTCTTCGGTATCTACTACCGACTTGTTTTCCAGACTACTCCTCATGTGACTGCGCACCAGGACGGCTTCGATATCCGCACCCGAGAGACTTCCGGCCCGCTTCAGAAAAAACGTCTCGATGTCCTCGGAAAAGGGTTTCATGCCAACTTTCCTCAACATGGCCCGTAGAAGCGCCAGGCGTTCGTCTTGCGTATCCGGATAAAACAGTGCGATGTGCTCTTCGGCGCGACCCTGCCGCTTCAGATCGACCGGCAAAAGATCCGGGCGGCATGTTAACAAAAACCAGATCACCTTCCCTCGCAGCTCTGTGTTCCCCATAAATTGCGCGATCTGGGCAAACACGCGGTTACCCACGCCACTATCGCCGGAACCGGAGCGCTCTCCCAATTGAGCATCGGCCTCATCGACGATCACCGCAATCGGACTCATGGCTTTGAGCAAGGTCAATACCCTCTCCAAATTACCTTCCGTTACTCCCTGCCACATGCTACGGAAGTTTTTGAGGGTAACCGCCGGAATCCCGACTTCGCCGGCAAAACAGGTGGTAATGAACGTCTTGCCCGTGCCGACCGGTCCGCAAATTACGTAGCCCATGGGAAGGACGTCTGTATTACCTGCGTGGATCGCCTTGGCAGCGTCCAGTAGTTTGCGTTTGGCCTGGTCATTGCCGGCGACAAACGACAAATCGAAACGACTCTGTACAAACTCCAGCAGACCGCCAGATTCCGCCTCAATCAGGTCTTTCTTGCGATTCGAGAGAAATTTGAGCGTGAGTGGTTGTCGGTTCTGCACGGCATGGGAAATCAAACTCTGCAGCTGAACTCGCTTTAAACCCGCCCCCAATTTGGCCAGGGTTTCATCATTGACTTCGGAGCCGGCAGGCAGTTCCTGATTTTTCAACTGCGTCCGAATGAACTCCAGCCGTTCCGCATAGTCCGGCAACGGAATTCCTATGGAAGAAACGCCGGGATTCTGCGCAATGCCCTGATTCAGCTCGATCTGGTTCTCGGACACCAGGCAGATGGTGACGTCTGCGTTCAGAAATACGGGGTTGCGCGCCCACCGCTTGAGAATCACCAGGGCGTTGCGGTCGTCAGCCGACATACTGGAAACATCCCCTGATGGAGCAATGGTCTCTGCAAAATCAATTACCAGGCCGATTTTCTTACCATCGGCGATGCGCAGGCGCAGATAGTTATCGAGCAGGTTCAACACGGCGTCGGGGTTGCGTGGCAGTCCGCCTTGAGAATAACTGGTGGCGTGAAAGCTGTCGTAACCTTCCAGCGCGCGGCGAAAGTCGGCCTGAGTGCCGGCGGAACCGAAGCTCAGCCCGCCACGGTCGTAGTGCAGAACCAGGTCACGCTGGCCAAAAAGCGCACCCGAGAGAAACACGTCGAGCGGAACGAAGGTGGTCTCATCCTGAGCGCGCAGCGGTACCAGGTCGCGAACATTTCCGTAAAGCACGAAAAGGGCGAACGACCGCGAATAATACTTTTCAGAGAGCTCCCGCGCCCATGCAGGAAGACCCTGGAGATACTTCTCTAATGCTGCGGTTTGTGTCGTTATTGGCGTAGCAGGATTGGCTGGCATCTAGTTTGACATCCGCATCCGGTTTGGTCCTGAGGAAGTCGAGGTCTCGTCGAGCGACATCAATCCGTCAAGGTCCGGCGACATTCCGCTGAAGATCGCTTCCACCTGCTGCACGGTCTGTTCGGTCTGCTCGACATCATGGACCAGACTGTCAAGCCTGTCAGTGACTTCTTGCGGATCTCGCATGGTGACCGATTGATCGCGTACCAACATCAGCACGTCCTCGACCGCGGAACACTGCGCGTCGACGACCTTGCGGTTTTCAGAAATCTTATCGAACTTCTCCAGGCGCTTGGTAAGAATCTCGATGCGCTTCTGGTTAATCTCCTGCACCTTCGGCGGATCGCTGCTCAGCGCCTTTTGCAGGGCCGCAACCTCGTGCCGGATGCCGTCGGGGGCGGTGCTCTTCACATACTGCTGTTGCTGCGCCGCCGAAAGCAGCAAACGGGCATAGCCGGTCAACAGGCCTTGGAGGCTCGTATCAATCTGCTGCAGAAAGATCTGCGATGCGCTCGATAACTGTGCGAAGTTGGCACGGATCGAAGCGCAGACTTGCGCCGCATGGACATAGCGGCTCTCCATTTCGGCGGGCAAATTCTTCAGCATCTCGTCCAGTTTTCGCTGATGTTTTCGTTGTTCCTCGGCGAACTTCAAGGATCGTACCAGCCGTCGGAAACGGGAGCTCTGCGGCACCACGGCCAGATAGATCATCTCCAGTCCTGCCCCAAGAATGATGGGCAGAAACGTGGCGCTGAGCAGGGCAAAAACGCCGACTCCGCCCATGGCGATCCAATTGTATTGCGAATGGAAGGCTTCTTTTACGTAGTTGATATCTTCTTGCGGAGTTTGAGGTCGAGGCTGATCACCGTCCGGCATACCTGAGAAGTCCGCAAGGGCCATTTAGACACTCACCCGCACCTGTCCGTTGCCGGGCGCTTTGCGCAAACGGCCGAGAACGTAATTTGCCAGTTCGTGAAACTCATTTCGCTCCTTCAGAGCTAAATCGCGAGGCCGGTCGAAGGGTACTTGAACATCCTCAATAATGGTCCCCGGATGCGCACTCATGACAAAAATCCTGTCTGCCAGGTAAACCGCCTCCTCAACATCGTGGGTGACGAACAGGATGGTGCTGGCGGTCTCGTCCCACACTTTCAGCAGCAGTTGCTGCATCTCGCTGCGGGTCTGCGCATCGAGAGCGCCAAAGGGTTCGTCCATCAGGATGACCGCCGGGCGAAGCGCCAGCGTACGCGCAATCGCAACCCGCTGCTGCATGCCTCCGGAAAGCGTCTCCGGATAAGCGTTCTCAAAACCGCTGAGTCCGATATCCTGCACCAATTGCGCCACGGTCTCTTTGCGCCTCCCTTCGGGAACCCCGTTGATCTTCAAACCGTAAGCTATGTTACCAGCGACCGTCAGCCACGGAAATGAGGTGTACTTCTGAAATACCATGCCGCGGTCTTTGCCGGGACCGTGCACAGCCTGTTCATTGACCAGAACCTCGCCAGTATCGGCTTGATCCAGGCCAGCGATCAACCGCAGCAGGGTGGACTTGCCGCATCCGGAAGGACCCAGCAGGACCCGGAACTCGCCAATATCTCGACCTTCGCGGGAGTACGCGTCCTCAATCTCAAAATTGATATTCTCGAGAGCGTCAACTTTCACACCGTCCGCCGAGATAAACGACCGGTTAACGTTGCGCACGGCAATTTTCGATTTCTTAGGCTCCATGCTTGGCCGCCTTCAGGTGCGCCGTCGCGCTCGGAACCGCCGCGCCACCACCGGAGAGCGCGGCCGCCGCTTTACGCCAGGGAAACAGCCGACCTTCCAGAAACGTCAGCAAGAAACGAAATAGAAAAGCCGCAATGCCGATGGCGATGATTCCCGCATAGACGCGATCGAAATCCAGCACCTTGCGCGCCGCCTCGACCATGTATCCCACCCCCTTGCGGGCATTCAGCATCTCCGCCAAAATCACGTAGGTCCAGCCGATGTCATAGAGGATTCGGAAGGAGGAGAAAATCGCCGGGAACGACGCGCGAAACACAAGCCACAACACTTGCCGCTGCTTGGCTCCGAGAGTGTACGCCGTCTCCAGCAAAGCGTTATCCACCCGATTGACCTCTTCGACCACCACTGCAAGAAGGTAGAAAAACATGCCGAACCAAAGGAACGCGATCTTTTCGGTCTCGTCAATGCCAAACAGGGCGATGAACGCGGGAAGGAACGCGGTGAGCGGCATGGCGCGCATGGGCGCAGCGACGGGGTTGATAAGTTCGAACAGCCAGCGGTAGCTGGACATCAGAATGCCCAGCGGGATGGCGACGACCGCGCACCAGAAAAACGCCTGGGCGATGCGCCACCAGCTCATGAATACGTTACCGAGCAGGTCATAGTCGGTCCACAGCATTCCAAACGATCGAATGACACCGAGGGGCCTGGGTAGCAGCGAAACGTGGTGGGCTCCTTGCCAGTAGGGCAAGGCGATCCAAAGGAGCACGATGAAGCCCCAACTGATAAATGGGGACGCCCAGCGGACCCAGGGAGATACCTCTTTCCGAATGGTGAACCAATCGCTCATTGTGGCCTGTCGTCGCGCACTATCGTTCGGAACCTTCGTTGCAAATCATTGTGGTGACGCGCCCTTAACTCGAAGGGTTGGCGTACACTTTGATGTCGGTACGGCGATTCTTCTCGCGTCCTTCCGGCGTGGCATTGCTGTCAATCGGCTTGTCGGGACCATTGCCGGCGGTCCGCAATCGTGCGGCGGGGAAGCCGTACTTTTTCATCAAGTAGTTCTTGACCTCGTCCGCCCGTGCGTGCGAGAGCTGAATATTGTAAGCACGCGCACCCGTCGAATCGGTGTTGCCGTCGATGTCGACAACGGTGTTCTCATAGGCGCGCATCGTGCCGGCGAGCTCATCGACGATGGCGCGCGAATCGAGGCTCATCGCCGACGAATTAGGATCGAAGTATATGGACCGGTGTTGCGTAGCGATCGGAGTTGCTCCCTTGGCCGGCTCCTTATATTCGATCGGCGCCTCGCTGGAGGCCATGGTGAAGCTGTCGGCGAGTTTCTCAATGTAGCGGCGATCCAGGCTCTCTTCCGGATTGAACGTGTGTTTAATGACCATCAGTTCCCGGTACATGTCCTGAGCCATGCCAAGGATGTTGGCATAATCGGAGTTGGAGCCAGCAGTGCCCATAAACGACCGGTTATCAGCATAATCGGCCAGCTTGACACCCCCGAGCATGGTCTTCGCCAAGTCGGAGGGGATGTTGAAATCCTTGACCGTCCCAATCAAATTGTAAGCGCGCTCCGGCTGTGTTTTGATGAACTCAACGCCCTCCAGCCAGCCTTGGGCAAACTTCAGCACAGTTTGCGGGTGCTTGGCGGAAAAGTCGTCGCTGACCACCAAAATGTCAGCAATCAGACGGTTCGCGATTTTCGTGTCGTAGATCTTCTTCGATCCGGGCCGCTTGGCCACTGCGTCGCTCATGTCGGGGTCCCAAGCCACGGCAGCGTCGACTTTTTCCTGGGCGAAAAGGGTCGCCGGCTCGATGCCGTCTTTGGTGTGGATCGCCTGGTTAAAAATTTCGTTGCGCTGCGCCGTACTCAGTCCGGACGTTTTGAGCCCGTTCCACAGCAGGAAATGCGAAGGCGTATAAGGGGCAAACGCCACTTTCTTGCCAGCCAAATCTTCGATGCTGTTGATTCCCTGCTTGCCGATAACCCCATCGGCGCCACGCGACCAGTCAACCATCAGAAAGGTATGCGACCCGAATCCTTTTTCCTTGAATTGCGCATAATCTTTGGCATAGACATCGGCGGTCGTCAGCATCACGTCAACGTTATCGGTTGCCAGCGCGGCCGATCCCTCGGTCCAATCGTCGATAATTTTGAACGAAACTTTGAGCCCCTTCTTGCCGTAGATCGAATCCGGTTGCGTGTCGAGTCCGCCATTGGCCACCAGGCCGCCCACGCACCCCACCCAGACATTGACTCGAACTCGAACCTCGGCATCGCTGTTCGAAGAGGATGCCGGCAGCAACAGGGGCTTGCTCGCATCCACCGTCTCGCCAGAAGCGGAAGACGGCTTGCTCCCCCCGCCCATCCATTTGCTGAGATCTATGACGCCATATCGATTTAAGCTGTAGCCGACTAGGGCCACGCCAATCAGGAAAATAAGGACCCATCCACCTCTCTCAATTTTCACCGCCATGACGTTTGCCTCCCTGGCTCGTTCTTAATTGCTTGCCTGCATCTTGGTCTTCGAGCGCTGCCAACGCCTCTAAGAAGTCCGTTCCTTGGCGGCGATGGTCTTTTCCGTGCTCGCTGGCGCCGCGGCCTGCGGCGATGCCAGGCCCATCTCGATCTTGAATTGTTTCACCAGTTCGCTGGCCTGTAGTTTCTCAGCCTCGTCGTCGATCTTGATCTTCTGCTGATCCACGTTGCTCATCGCCATATCCATGCGAGCTTCATTGACGGCGGTCGTCTCCTCAATCTTGCGCACCATCTCATCGTGAGTTTGGCTGATCCCGGCAACTTCGAATTGCTCCATGGCATCGGCGACCTTTTTCTGCCACTGCGACCGGCGGTAGTCGGCGATTGCGTTTAACGCCTCCTGCGTCTTCCGCTCTTTCTCGCGCATAAAGGCCTGCTTCACGGCCATCGCCTTGTCAAAGGCGGCGCGGGCGGTAGTGAGTTGTCCTTGGTTTCTAGCCAGTGCGCCTTTGGTCTGCTCCAGCTGCGTGGCATAGCTGCCAGCGATGTCGTCGCGACCAGCCTGGATCGCGGTCTTCACCCGGGCAGTCAAGCTGGAGACGTCATCTTTATATTTCGCCTCTTCCCTTTCCAGCAGTGTAACGTTGGCTTTGACCATGGCAATGCTCTCATTCATGCGTGGCACCTGGTCATTCATGTCGCGGATGTTCTGCTGCAAAATCATTTCCGGATCTTCCGCCACCGAAATGAAGAAACCGACGAAGGAGCGCACTACTCGCGTCAACCGTTGCCACATAAATCCTCCTATTCAGGAACGCTACGTTTTCGATGGGGTCACAGGCGCACCTACCGCACCCGTGGTAATGGGATTTTCACTGACAAAATACCCTACCGCTTCGGCGATCTTCTTTTCTTCCTGCTGTTTTTTTAGCCGCCAGCCGGTAAAACGCTCTTTTTCCCGCGAAACTTCTTCATTGTTGCTCTGGATCTTCGCCCGTTGCTCGGTCACGTACTTATCGATCTGAGCCTGAATGTCGGCGTTCTCCTTTGTTTTGCGCGCTTCCAGTTCGTCGGCCGCTCGTTGTTGCACGCGCTCGAAAGTGTCGAGCGCCCGGTCGCGCCGAACCGCGTCCTGGACGACATCCTTAATATCCACGCCGGCCGCGTCAAGCGCCACCAAAACCGAGGACTTTTTCACGTCCGAGGGCAAATTTCGAATATGCTCGCTCTCCAGCATCTGCGAAACCTTGAGGATCGAATACCCCTGGGGCGCGGCCGGGATCTCCGCCGCCTTGTAGATATCTTCGAACGAAGCGGGATCAGCGACCGGCCGAGTAAATTTCGGCTCCAGAGCAACGCTCGAGGCGATCTCGGCAACGCTCGAAGAGGCAGTTTTTCCACCCGCGGGTTTGTTCCCGGCCTTTGACAAAGGCTGCCCGGGACTCGATTCGGCACTGGGTTCGTCGACAGAAACGATGTAGTTGTACCACTTCTTGGACATTCGGCCTCCCGCGCCACGAACCTTCTTCCTGAAACAGTCGCAAAAAGTAGCCGAGTATGCGACCCTGAAAGCTAATTCGCCCTGGTCTCTTTGTCAAATGTTTTCAGCCATTTCCGAGCGATTGCCGATCGCTTCGACTCTCCTTTTCCGCGAGGATTTCCGCCAGTTTCGGCACTGCCGCGGTCGTTCGCGGTCAACTGATTGGATCGTAGATGTGGGTCGCAAGCAATTCAGTTAGAATAAGCGCCTTCGCCGTTCAAAATGAACCAGTTCTTGAACAAGCGGAGAGGATAGGAACCAACTGTGCCCGACGACGACATCTCTTCAATACTCAGCCGAGTGGTGGAGATAAAAGCCGAATATGACATTCGCCTGCTTGCCCAACAATTGGGAACCAACTATCGCTCCTTGATGTATTGGCTAAGGGGAGATCGTCCCCTGCCCGCCCACCTCGTTCCGCAAATCTGTGTGTTGCTGAACAATTATGAGGCGCTCGATTTTCTGGAGAGCCAGGCCGGGCGGGTAGCTTTCAAGCTGCCCGAACCGAACATCACTCTCGAGAAAGAACTGGTCGCGGTTTCGCATCTGATCCGCGAAGTCGGCGAGGCGCTCGAGAGCGTGGCGCAGACATTGGCTGACGGTATTGTTGAAGAAAATGAGTTGCGCATAACCATTCCCAAGCTTGAAGCCGTAATTCAGGAATGCGCGTCCCTTAAGTATTTGTTAGAAGACTTCGCCAGGAAAAGGAAGAAAAAAACAAAAGGTTAACCCTTGCGGGGCACGGCGGGCGGGACGGAAGTTCGGGCAGTTTCTGTATGACCGTTATTCCGGATCGAGTCCCGCAACTGCGCCTGCTATGTTGACCTTCGCCAATCACGCTGCCTCAACTAATGGTACAGCCAGACCGCCCCGGTGAGAAACCGCGAACCCTTACATTGTTCTGGTTATGTCTTGAACAGCGAGAGGGGGCCCGGCGTTGGGGTTCCGGTCACAGCTTGGTCTGCCGGTATGGAGCGAAAACAACGCGCGCCTTGCCTAAACAAGCTGTGATGCTCGCGTTAAGTTCGGGCAACTTCGACGATTGGGGCAGCAATGACAAATTCCAGCACAGTGAACAAAGCCCCAAACCATGTGTGTGCCCAGTCTCGGCTCCGATGGATGCCCCTAAAGAGCGATCCTAGCCACCCAAACTATGATCTTGCGCATCCTAAACCATAGCGTTCATGTCACTTAGCGTTCATTCTGCGGTTTGGTCCCTCCGCGGTTCGCAGACTTTCCGGCGAATCTTGTTGAGATTGTTGGCGAAATAGTCTCGAGCCGCCGCAGCCGCGTGATTCTCCGGCTTGCGACACGCATGATGCGGACTGGATGTGCAGCAATCGGATGCGGAAAATCCGAGGCCCACTCAAACACCTGTCGAACCGGGACGACCTTTTAGCGGCCAAGCTTACCTTGGTTACCTTTCGTAAGCTCAATCGTTACCTTTACCGTGAGCTCTAGGACTACGGAGAGGTCAAGGAAATGACTGGCTTCAATCGGGGCGTGACGGCCGCCCTCCTCATCTGGCTAGTCGCAGGCTCCCTTCCCGCATGGAGCCAGAGCACTGCCGAAGTACGGGGAAAGATAAGAGACGCCTCGCACAAGCCTGTGGTGAGTGCCTTTGTCATTTTGACTTCCCAAGATACGGCCCAGATGCGAGCCGCGAGCACCGACGACGCGGGTGTTTTTGAGTTTACCTCGCTTCCGATCGGCACCTATCAACTGCAGGTAAAGACCGAGGACTATGCGACGTTCGACGCGAGCGGCATTCGTGCCAGCATAGGGCAGGTGGTGAGCCTCGACATCGTTCTTTCGCAGAAGGGGGGCGCAGCGGGATTCCTGTCGATTGGGGCAGCGTCGATGATCGAATCGGGGAACGCTCAACTCGGAGTGGTGATGGACGATCTCGATGTCACGCAACTTCCTCTGAAGTCCCGCGACACCTTCGATTTACTGCAACTTCAACCGGGGGTGCAGGGAACAGTGGGCGCCGACCTGTTCTACGGAAACGATCAACCGGGAGTGGTATCGGTGAACGGAGGACGTTCTCGCTCGAACAGTTCCAATATCAACGGCGGCAACGCTGGCGACCAGATGGTGAATTCTCCCTCGCTCGAGCCGTCGCCGGACGCGATCAGCGAGTTTCGCGTCATTTCCCATGACTACGATGCAGCTTTGGGGCGCAACTCAGGGTCAGTGCTGGATGTGATCACCAAGTCCGGAACCTCAGGGCTTCACGGCGACGCCTATGAGTTCCTCCGGAACAATGCGCTCAATGCCAAGGGATATTTTGACCCAACGACGCCGGAATTTATGCAGAACGATTTCGGCGGCACCTTCGGCGGTCCCATCCGAAAGGACAGGACTTTCTTTTTTGCCTCCTATGAGGGCCGGCGCGTGAGGCAGGGTATCTCTTCTGATCCGGTGATCGTGCCGACTGCGCAGGAACGCGCCGGGAACTTTTCTGCGGGCCCCGAGTTCTCGGGCGTTCTCGCCGAGGCAACGGTTGCTCAGGCCCTGAACGGCCGCAGCGGGTGCGCCGGGGCGGTTCAGGCTCAAGGCGGAATTCCGATCGCGGCCGGTGAGAATTATGCCGCCATCTTCCCGGGCAATATGATACCGGCGCAATGCTTTGACCCAACCGCAGTCGATCTGCTGAACCAGTTTGTTCCCCTGGGTGGGGCGGGAGGCGATACCTTCCGGTCTACGCCGAACGCTGAGCTTCGACAGGACCAGGTGACATTTCGCCTCGATCACAACCTGACGAGTCAGCAACAGGTGAGTTTTTATTACTACGGTGACGACGGTGCCGACGATGAGCCGTTCTCGCGTTTCGAGGCGAGCGGAGCAAACCTGCCCGGCTTTGGCAACGTAACTCGCGGCCGCTTTCAGCAACTGAATCTTTCCCACGCCTGGACGATCACGGCAAAGACGATCAACGAGGCTCGGCTGGTGTATTACCGGCAGGGGCAGGGTGAGTTGTTGTCTCCGGAGCGCACCAATCTGGTACAGGATTCTTGCAAGCTCGTGCCCGCTAGTCAATGTTTTTCCGATCCAGCGAATCCCAGTCTGGGGATTACGCCCGGGTATAGTGCCCGCGATCAGGGTGTTCCCTATGTCGGTTTGGCTGGAGGCTTCGCGTTTGGCAACAACGTGTCGGGCAATTTCTCGCAAGCGGGAGACGTTTATCAAGCACTCGATACCTACAGCCGGATCGTGGGCAAACACACCTTGAAGCTCGGAATCGATACCCGCGATCAACGTCTGGATCAGCTATATTTTTATAGCGTCAGCGGCGGGTTCTTCTTCACCGGAGGTGGTCCCAACGACGTTGGTTTCAGCAGTCTTGTCCCCAACTATCTTCTCGGTCTTCCCGACGAGTACAGCCAAGGCTCGGCGAACGCGGTCGATGTCCGGGCAACGCAGTTCGACGTTTTCGCCCAAGACGCCTGGAAATTGAAGTCCAACCTCACATTCAATTACGGCTTGCGATGGGAGTTCAACACCCCTCAGTCCGACGCCGGAAACCGCATCCAGGCATTCCGTCCAGGCCAGGCCACGACAAAGTTTCCGTGCGTTTTGAGTCCGTCGGACCCGCTGCTGTCTTTAATCGGAAGCAGTGACTGCTCCCCGCAGGGACCCGCCCGTTCCGTATTTCCTCTTGGCCTGGTTGTTCCTGGAGATGCGGGAGTGCCGTCAGGGCTTACCGAGGACTACTTCAAGGCATTCGCACCCCGACTGGGATTGGCCTGGTCACCAAATTGGGTAGATAGTTGGCTGGCTAAGATCAGCGGCGGACCGGGTAAGTCCAGCGTCCGTTTGGGATGGGGGATATTCTACGATAGCGACGAGGAGCTGATCCTCGGTGAAAACTTTACCGCCCAGCCGCCGTTTGGGGGCAGTACTTCGATCAACAACGTTTTTTTCAATACGCCGTTTCTCGGCCAGGACGGCTCGGTCACACCCAATCCTTTTCATGGATTCCTGGACCCCAAGCCGGGCTCGCCCGTCGATTTCGCGCTCTTTCGTCCCATCACCCTCTACGGTAATTTTCCCCAGACTCTGCGCGATCAGTATTCCGACCACTACCACCTGACCGTGCAACGCGAACTGACGCGCGACACTCTTTGGCAATTTGGCTACGTCGGTTCTCAGGGACATCGCCTCTTGGCCATCGTGGACCAGAATTACGGCAACTCGCAAACTTGTTTGGACCTGAACCAAATTCCAGGACTCTCCTGCGGCCCCTTCGGAGCCGACGGTGCCTACTACATTCCTGCGGGTGCGATTCCGGCGGGCGTGACCCTTCATTTACCCTACGGGTCGGTGGCGAGTGTAACCGGGCCAAACCCGAAGCCGATCACGCTGGTTGGCCTGCGCCAGTATTCTTCCCCGTTCTGCGAACCCACTACAGGAGTTGGTTGTCCGCCGGACGGCGTGCCCGTCTTCGCCAGCCTGTTCGGCATCATGCCCGCGGCCCATTCCTCCTACAACTCCATGCAGACACTGTTAAAGCGTCGCATGGCCCACGGACTTCAGTTTCTGGCCTCGTATACATGGAGTCGGTCGATGGACAACGCCTCGAGCTTCGAGAACTCGGTCAATCCGATCGACCCTAGGAAGTCGTGGTCGCCGTCCCTGTTCAACGCGCCGAATCGGCTGGTGGTTAGCGAGTATTGGCAAATTCCGGATTGGCACACCTCTCGCTGGAGCCGGCACCTAGCGAATGGATGGGCTCTCAGTAGCATCTTCACGCTGCAATCGGGTTTTCCCATTCGCTTGACCTCGAGCAGTGACCAAGAGTTGATGAGCAGTTCTGACTATGAAACCCCCGGTGAACCTGAGCAGATCGCGCCCTTCCGGCGCCTCGATCCACGAAAGTCTGGCGGATACTACTTTGATCCATCGTCTTTCGAGAACGCCTCGCTGGGTCAGATCGGAAACGCGCCACGCACCATTTGCTGCGGACCGGGCACGACCAATTTCGACCTTGGCATTCACAAAGTCACGGCGATTCGGGAAGGTACGAATCTCGAGTTCCGAACCGAAATTTTCAACGCCTTTAATCACACGCAATTCTTCAATCCAGATGGCAACTTCACGGACGGAACTTCATTTGGACAAGTAAGTCGTGCGCAGGACCCAAGATTAATTCAGCTGGCACTGAAATTGACTTTCTAGTGAAAGCTCATGACGCGAAAACCGGGACGAGAATGACGAAACTGAAGTTCATCTTGCTGGTCTCGATGCTTTTAGTCGGCAGCGCGAACGCAGCCGACCAAGGACGCAAAATTGTCTACCATGAAGACCCGGAATATCCAGCACTCGCCGGAAAGATGAACCTCCACGGCAACGTCAAGCTGAAGATCTGGATTAGTCCCGATGGCACTGTGCGCCGACTGGAATACATTGGAGGTCATCCGGTACTGGCGGAGTCCTCCTTAAAGGCCGTGAAGCTGTGGAGATACCAGCCGGACACTCAAGAATCAACTGCCATCGTGGAGCTGAAGTTCTAACGAGGTCTTGTTTTTCGTCGGCACTCAGCTAGCAGCTCGCCCTTAGCAGAAATACAGAAATGTCAAGAACGCAGTAGGGCAAAGACGGCTCACACCAAGAGCTGTGTCCGATCGGTCTCCGGGCCCAGACCTGCTCATAGATCTCTAACCCAGTAATTTCACAATTGGCTTCCTTCAAACCGTAGAAATGGCCCGCGATTTGACGCTCGTGCCACAGGGGATAGATGCCAACCGGCGCAATGGTACTACGTCGAATTCCACGTGGATCGGATTTATGAACGGATGTAGGTGGCCCAAGGGGCTACGACCACCGAGAGCTACAGCCACGGTTCCGCGGGCAATAGACTGAGCTTGCTGGAGATGACTCCATATCGCTAAGCAATCCGACCTCGATTTTGAACTGCAGCTGCCGGCATGACGCGAAGGCTACACGCAGACCGAGGCGAGCGGGAAGCGTACGGCGAGGAACCCGAGAACCGGCCCAGCCAGGCAGTGGAGCTGCGCACTTGCACGGTGCCGTTCGCGTACGATTCGGAAAAAGAATGCGGAAGGATCCGCCAGGAACGCAATTACCCGAATGGCGAGATTGAGCGAGACGAACCTCTTCGAGGAGATGGATCAGACCAGAACGGGCTCGCTCGCGTTGCGCGTAGCAGGGATCTTGGTAAAGCACCTGTGAGAAGTCCACTCCGGCACGACTCGTTCCTGCGAACTGGACGAGCCAGCCAGTGATTGATTGGGACGGCCTATTCAACGGCGAGGAAGGAATTTACGAATGGACTCCATGGGCGGGTCTTGCAGAAATAAGCTCAGCACCCGGGAACCTGGTTCCTCCGGAGCGGACGCTTGCGCGTTGGCTCTCATTCTATTTGCCTGTCTGGGCCTGGCAGGCTGCGGCGCGACGACTTCGCCCGGCTCGCCCGCCGGAAAGCCGACGATCACTTCCTTTTCAGCGGATCCGACAAGCATAAACTCCGGTACAAGCAGCACACTGATTTGGGCAGCAGCGGGAGCGACGAGCATTGCTATCGCGCCGGGAACGTTCATGTCCACGTCAGCAAGCGGCTCAACGAACATGAGCCCAACCACGACGACCACCTACACACTGACAGCAACAAATCCCGCTGGCTCGACCACCTCTACGCTAACCGTTACTGTAAACCCGGCCGGCCAACCACTTATCGGCTCCTTCACAGCCAGCCCCTCAAGTATCACCGTAGGTTCCAGCAGCACGCTGAGTTGGGCGACAACCGGGGCGACCAGTCTTGCCATCTCCCCGGGAGCATTCACGTCCACCTCCGCGAGTGGGTCGACGATCGTCAGCCCAACGGCGACGACCACCTACACGCTGACTGCAACCAACGCCGCCGGCCCGACCACGTCCACGGCAAAAGTCACGGTAGAGGCGTCCAGCGGTCCATTGACGATCGCAACGACTTCGTGCCCAAGCGGAACCCAGGGCACGCCATATGCAGGCTGCACGATAGTCGCCAGCGGCGGCACTCCGCCGTACACTTATTCCGTAAGCACGAATTCCAATATTCCTCCACTGCCTGAAGGGATGGCTCTCAACGCAACTACGGGAAACATCAGCAGTTCACTGATCGGCGGTCAAGGAACCTACACACCCGAATTTCTAGTTGCCGACTCGACTGGTGCGCAGGCGACTCAGAACATAAGCATCTCCATCAATGGCAACAATGTGTTTCTGGCTAACATCTTTCCGTCAACCTCTATTTTTCACCATCGAGTGGACGCAGCCACGACCAACCTGCCCGTTGATACCTCCCCCGCAGCGCCCATGTACAGTGGCTATCTGTCGGCAACGATCAAGCCATTCTTCGGGAATGACTCGAATGCTCCCTTTCCGAATGGGATACCCGCCATTGAAGTTCCTTACAACCAGACCGAGGTATCGGTTGCAACCACGTTATATCAACTCTACTTTACCTCTGGTCCAATCCCGGCGAATGCTCCGGTGGAAGGCACGAGCAGCTCGACCGGAGATCGACACGTTCTGGTTTACCTCGAGCCGGGCGGGGGAAACGACCCCGCCCTTTACGAGATGTGGCAGGGAATATACGAAGGCGGTCCTTGGACCGATTCCTCGAACGCGCTTTGGCCCGACGTGACTTCCAATGCCTTGACACCGCAGGGACAAGGAACATCCGACGCCGCAGGTCTTCCGGTAGCGCCGCTACTCGTCAACGCCGACGAGGTAATCGGCGCCGGCATACCCAGTTCTCCGAGCGGCACGATTCAGCATCCCATCCGATTCACACTCAACCATATTTTGAACTACTGGGTCTGGCCTGCCACGGAAACAGCGGGCGTGGGGAGTTGCACGGCTACGGGAGGGAGTTCCATTCCCGTGGAATCGCTAATTTCACAATCCTCTCCCCCGGCGAGCTGCACCATGTCCGGACCCTCAGGCGAGATCTACCGATTAAAGGCTTCCGTCGCGACTCCCTCTTGTGCCTCCACAAGTCCACAAGCAGCCATTATCATCACTGCTTTTCGTAACTATGGGATCATCCTGGCCGACAACGGAGACAGCGGGGGTCTAATTGGTACACCCGACGCTCGCTGGAACGATAGCGATCTGGCGTGTCTTACGAGTCTCACGTTATCGGACTTCGAGCCGGTGAACGTCTCGAGCCTCATGGTCAGTAATGACAGCGGGGTCACCAGCCATTAGGCACGCTGCACGATTGCGAAGACTCGACGAAACGAAGGTTCGACAGCCGTCGATGAGATCGTTGACGTTGAGGCGCTAACGTCCACATAATTAGATGCCAGCACCTGCAGACTTGGTTAGAGGTTTCCAGATAACGCCCGCGTCTGAGGTATTACCGCACAGAGAAGATAGGCGCCGTGACATAGATAGAATGACCAAGCCATTATTGCGCTCACTACCGCTGGCAGTGAGTTATGACGTCGCAGCCTATTCGCTTAATAGGCTGTTCCTGTCCAGCCCCAGAGGCGGGCTCAAACCATCGAAGGAAACCATACGCAGCGTCAGCCTTCGATGGGACTCTTTGTTTGCATTCATGATAGGCCATCCGCTGTAGCCCGTCGCGAAATCACTGTTTCTTCTGCACGCCCTGTGGTAACTTTCCGGGCCATGAGCGACGGTACTTTTGACAATCCTAGCCCCCAGTTCGACACGGCGGAATATGCAGACCTGCCGGGAAACGACCCTTGCCAGTTTTGCCATCAGCCGATCGCCGCGACGTACTACCGCGTCAACGATGCGCTGGCATGTACGGGGTGTGCGGAGAAGATGCGAGGCGAGTTGGCAAAGGACACGCATACGGCGTACGTCCGTGGGCTTTTGTTCGGAATTGGCGCGGCCGTCGTAGGCATGATCCTTTACGCCACCTTCGCGATCACGACCGGCATCGTGATCGGTTACCTTTCCCTGGCGGTTGGTTGGATGATAGGGACAGCAATGATGAAAGGTTCTGGCGGAATCGGTGGCAAACGCTACCAGATCACGGCGGCGGCGTTGACCTACGCCGCTGTCTCCATGGCGGCGGTGCCCGTAGGGATTCACTACGCGATCCAACAACGGCAAAAAACAGAACAGCAAATCGTTGCCAGCGGGCAGAGGTCGGATGAGGAGTTCGACCGGCGGGAGCGGAAGTTGAATCCGAACAACGGCGCACCACCCCCTCGGCCCCGGCAACCCCCAACCGGGCAGCGTCCAGTCACCTACCGTCCAATCTCGCGGCGGTCGTAGTGGGTCTAGCCCTGCTCGGAATTGCCTCGCCATTCTATCAACTTTGGCATACGGGTCCCAGTTTCGGTTGGGGGATCGGGATTGTCATCCTCATCGTAGGAATTCGGATTGCATGGAGGATCACAGCCGGCCGGCTTTTGCAGATTTACGGACCGTTCGAACAATCGAAGCCGGCGACCTGAGTCCATACCCGTGCCCACCATTACTCCTGAACTGATTCGAAATTGCAAGCGTTGCGCTTGCGAACTTGGGCCTGCAGCCTTGGTGTGCAACCAGTGCCACGCCCTGGTGCATTCTGAGGAATTGGAGCGCCTCGCCTCGGAGGCGAAAGCGCTTGAGACGAAGGGGCAACTCCGTGAAGCGCGCGACCTGTGGCGTATGGGGCTGCCGTTGCTGCCGCACGATTCAAGGCAGGCGGACTGGATCGAGCATCATGCGCGCTCGCTCGACAAGGCAGCCGATCGCATTCAACCTGCCGCGGCGCCGAGCGACAACAAGTGGGCGCAACGACTGGGACCGGTGGGCCCGATAGCTGTCGTGCTCGCAAAGAGCAAGGTCTTGTTGGGCGCTATCTTTAAGCTGAAGTTTCTTTTGAGCTTTGCGGCTTTTTTCGCATTCTACTGGGCGATGTTTGGAATGAAATTCGGCATAGGATTTGCCGTGCTGATTCTGATCCACGAGATGGGCCATTTTATCGACATCAAGCGACGCGGACTGCCAGCGGAGATGCCGGTATTTTTGCCCGGCTTCGGGGCATACGTGCGCTGGCGAGCGCTTGGCGTCTCGCCCGAAACACGTGCCGCGATCAGCCTTGCCGGCCCTTTGGCGGGATTTTTCGCGTCCCTGGTGTGCGCCGTTCTCTGGTGGCAAACCGGCGATGCACTCTGGGCGGCACTGGCCCGTGCCGGAGCCTGGTTGAATATCCTGAACTTGATCCCCGTGTGGGTGCTGGATGGGGGGCGGGCTGCACTCGCGCTCAGTAAAACCGAACGCATGTTGTTGCTGACCGCCTCTCTGGCTTTGTGGCTCGTCTGCAAAGAAAGTGTTTTCTTCCTGGTCGCAATCGGAGCAGGGTATCAGGCATTCTTCGCCGGTTTGCCGGCCCATCCCAGCCGCGCCACAACAGTCTACTTTGTACTAGTCCTGACCGCGCTGGGTTTGCTATTGAGAGTGATGCCACCAGAACAGGGTTTTGGCCCAAGCTGAAGATGCCTCGGGGCGAAATCAATGAGGGAACGACTGCCGGCGATAGCGAAATGGCAGACGCCCGAGTGAATCGAACTCCTCTCGAAAAGTAGAAATGAGGATTGAGAAAGTCCGGCTGGCACGGAAAGCTGATGCAACGCGAGAGGACTTCACTCGCAGTAAGGTGCGGGTTAGCCGGCGCCTGCCACCTGATCCCAGCCGATTTCACCGTGAGCATCGTCCATGACAAACGCGGTTACTTTTGGTCGAGTCCTTTTGGCTATCCGGAGCCGAGCCGGGTCCCCCTACAATGCTATGCAATGGCGGCTACGTACCGTTGCCGCACGTCCCGATTGCAATGTCCGAAAACGAACAAATTTCTATCCGCCGTGAAGCTATCTGGATTTACCACCCATGGTTAGACCTAGTGGTAGGATGCGGCGCGTGGTCGGTTCCGTTATTGCTGTTCGCCTACTTCTCCTCCGCCGCGAGCACGCTCACCTGGTCCGTCCTCTTCTATGTCCTTTCGTTGTTCTTCAATTATCCCCATTACATGGCGACCATCTATCGCGCCTATCACACAAAGGAGGACTTCGAAAAATATCGCATCTTTACCGTTCACATAACGCTGCTGGTGGTGTTAACGGCGATATTTTCACACTTGTGGGTTGGTGCGCTGCCGTGGGTCTTTACCTTATATCTCACCGCCAGCCCCTGGCACTATAGCGGGCAGAACTACGGCCTGTTCATGATGTTTTCCCGCCGTGCCGGAGCCCAGCCTGGGGCCATCGAGCGGCGCGCCCTTTACGCGGCATTCCTGATTTCCTACGCCGTCCTGTTGCTAAGCATCCACACCGGACCTTCCGGCGACGCTCTGTTCCTCTCACTCGACATCCCTGCGGCGATCAGTTCACGAGCCCAGATCCTGCTCGCGATCGCATTTGTGGCCTGCTCCGCTTTTGGTCTGGCTCGTCTTACCTCGCAGGCCGGCTTTCGCAAAATGGTCCCGGCGCTAACCCTGTTTTCCACCCAGTGCTTCTGGTTCGTGGTGCCCACTCTGCTTGCGCTGCTGCAGCGATTTCAGGTTCCCCGGAGCCGTTATAGCACAGGCGTTCTCGCTGTCATGCACTCCGCACAATATCTCTGGATCACCAGCTACTATGCCAGTCGGGAAGCTGTGGTTACACCGCACCGGCTATGGCGCCCCTTTTCTTATTTTGGGATTCTCGTTGTCGGGGGTATCGCCCTTTTCATTCCCGGCCCTTGGCTCTCCAGCCTGGTATTCCATTTTGATTTCACGCGTAGCTTCTTGCTCTTTACTGCTCTGGTGAACGTGCATCACTTCATCCTTGACGGTGCGATCTGGAAATTACGGGACGGGCGTATCGCCGCCTTGTTGGTGCAATCGCGTGGGCAGATTTCGAACCGCAAGCTGGCTGAAAGCGCGCGAGCGGCGGGAAGCAGGAGCATGACAGCTTTACGCTGGCTGGCCGGACCAAATTCCGCCGCGCGCGCTCTGCGGCTAGGAACAGCCTCCGCACTGCTGCTTTGGGGTGGTGTCGATCAAGTGCACTACTACTTCGCCTTGCACAGTAGCAATCTGGCCGATTTGGAGCGCGCGGCGTCAATGGCTCCTTACGATACGCCGCTTCAGACGCGCCTGGCGCGTCAAGCTCTCGAAGCGGGCAACCCCCAAGAATCCATCGCGGCCTGGCAATATGCGATCAAAGCGAACCCGACCGATCCCGCCCCTCGCGATGCGTGGCTCGCCTATCTAAACCAGCATCAAAAGCTCGAGGAGGCATACCAGCTCACCGGCAGTTGGCTCAAGGTCGCGCCCCGAGACACAGCTCTCCTGGTCAATCATGGCATCCTCGCTCAACAATTCGGACACGCCGATGAAGCCGAACTGAACTGGCGAAAGGCTCTCATCCTCGACCCCTCGCAGGCCGATGCCGAACTCTATTTGAGCGCGGAGTTGGACAAGCAAGGCAAGATCGAGGATGCCATCGGTCACTACGAGGCCTTCTTCAATAAGGTGGCACGACGGCCTGCTTCCAACCTCCCGCCCGCGGCCATTCTGGTGAACGTAGCGTTGCGGCTGGCAGATTGCAATGCGCGAGCCGGTCACTCCGACTTCGCATTGCGGGACTATGAAATGGCTCGCACCCTTGCCATTCAAACCGGTGAGAGAAAGTTAGAGAGCCTTGCCGACGTGGCGGAGGCTTCGCTGCGAGCAAAGCTCGGCGAGACCAACCCGTCGCTGGCGCTGTATCAGCACGCACTTCAGCTCGATGCTGCACTCGACGACCGGCACAACGAGGCAGTCGATTGGTATCAGTATGCGAAGTTGTTGCGAAGCGCGGGCTTCCCCACACGTTTTGTATATGCGAGTCTGCTGAAGTCCATGTCGTTGTTGTCTTCCGATTCTGACGGTCGGGAAATCGCCGTCTTGAGCCGGGAACGTCAGGAACTAGAGCAGCTGCTCGGTGCCCAGGCTTCCGCCATCAGTCGCAACCCGGAGCCGATACTGTTCGAGGCCCTTCAGCTAAAGGGCTAACCCCTACTGCTTGCTGAGGAGACGTGGGGGGGGCCCTTCCGAGCGTGTTCATCGCGATGTGCGTGGTTCAGTGGAGCGAGTGTATAGAGTTTCATTGCTCCTCGATCGATCGCGACATGGCATGAGGACGGCGCCGCCGGTAAAAACACGGCACCGTAAGCACGACCGTAGAGACAACCTCGCCACCGGAGCTAAACAAGTCAAACCCGTGCTGCGCAACGGTTCTACCGTTTCTCGTGTCGCCTGGGTACGGAGTTCTTTGTTCTCCCAGTTCGACACACGGAACACGGATCGGCAAGCTCTCTCCAACGTGGATTTCAGATTCCCACGGCTATGGTCGGACTCACGTCGATCATTGTGGCCATACCTGCGACTCTCTGATACGACTGCAGTCTGTCTGCGTGCTCATAGGTGTCAGTCAAAAGCATCACCTCGTCGGCACCGGTGTCAACCACCAGCTTCTCCAGCCCCGACTTCACTGTTGCATCCGATCCCACAATCGCCGCGCCCAGTTTGCTCTCCACCGCCACTCGCTCTCCTTCATGCCATAAACGTACCATGGAATCAACTGGGGGCAACAATTCTACCGGCTGGTTTCGGATCAATCGCAGAAATCGCTGCTGTGCGGTGGTGAACAACCTTCGGGCTGCGGCATCTGTCGCCGCTGCAATCACCTGCACACCCACAATCAGATATGGTTTCCGCAATTCGGGACTTGGCTGGAAGTGCTCACGGTAAAGCTGCACGGCCGCGTCCAGATACGCAGGCGCAAAGTGCGCCGCGAATGCAAATGGCAACCCAAGCCTCGCCGCCAGCTGCGCACTAAAGCCGCTCGACCCCAGCAAGGTGATCGGCACATTACTCCCTTGTCCGGGAATCGCTCTTACCACTTGCCCGGGCTTTTCCGGCCCCAAATAGGCCCGTAGTTCATCGAGGAGCGCTGGAAAGTCCTCCCCACTCTGCCCCAGATCCCGTCGCAGCGCGCGCATGGTCTGGAAATCACCGCCCGGGGCTCGTCCGAGACCCAGATCGATTCGTCCCGGGTACAGAGCCTCCAGCGTGCCGAACTGTTCCGCCACCACCAATGGTGCATGATTTGGCAGCATCACTCCCCCGCTACCCACTCGAATCGTGCATGTCGCCGCAGCCACATGACCAATCAACACCGGAGTGGCCGAGCATGCCAGTCCAGAAATGGAGTGGTGTTCTGCCAGCCAATAGCGCTTGTATCCCCATTGCTCCACCTGTTGCGCCAGGTCTACCGACCGGGCGATTGCGCTGCCCGCGGACTCACCAGCGCGCATGCCCACAAGATCCAGTACCGAAACGGCGAACCGCTTGCTCATGACAAATTAGATGAACTGTCTGGGAAAGCGATGCGATCTTAGGTGGAAGAAAGTAGCTCGAGCTAGGGCGGTGCCTAAGAGCTGAATCAACCGGGCGTGCACGCTGGCCGCGATCCGTGCAGCGTGTTCTCGGGAGACAAACGCGCCGTGCTTCGTTCGCCGGTCCGCGCATCCATGCGTGGTCCGACGAAACTTGTTGGAATGTTGGAAAACATCCAGATGAAATGAGTTTCTAAGCACGGTATGAGGGAGATCCGTCGCCGCCAGATGGTGTTTACCCTCGGCAAATGATCTCAGCAAAAGGAATACTCTGAAGCCAGATTCCGGTGAAGTCGCGCACGGTCTCCGGGGCCTGCCAGATCTCGAGACTACCAATGCGGGAGACACGCCGGCAAAGATCATCCAGAGTTACGGCCTCGGAGAAGCCACCCCGAATGACCTCCGCACTCCCCGATTTTGGCGCTGGCGGGGGAGTGCACATCATCAGGCGCAAACCAATTTCCTTCAGCGCCAGCAACGGAGCAACTCATTGTGGAATGGGCAGGAGACAATGAACAAACAAACCTCGATGAACAGAACCAATACGACGATATCGGGCATCTCGAGAATCGCTCTCCCGTCAAGATAATGCTCCTTTCGAAGGACACATCTCGTGGGCGGAACACCCTGATAGCATAATGGCCTGAGCTACAGCACCTTTTCCAGTCGGAGTAGGGACCATGATCGCTCATGACCCCCTCCACAGATCCGGACGAGCGGAGTTACCGCATCCGGCTCCCACCTTGGGTGAAGACGCCCAGGCGCACGAGAGGATAAGGATGACAAA
>Ga0187847_10001252_pt1 | contig 23641 bp, 16 predicted proteins | sample June2016WEW_4_10_FD_132458 | JGI IMG/M metagenome (GOLD analysis project Ga0187847, IMG submission 132458) | Peatland microbial communities from SPRUCE experiment site at the Marcell Experimental Forest, Minnesota, USA - June2016WEW_4_10 | ecosystem: Environmental > Terrestrial > Soil >...
TATCGAGAGCCGCGGTTTACCTGTGATCTTCCGGTTCGGTTGACTGTACAAGACTCGACTCTGACCGGGCGCTGCACAGAAATCGGCAAAGCGGGAATGAAACTGGAGATTGAGGCGCCACCCGAGCCCAACTCTTTTGGGAAAGTGTCGATGAGCTACGAGGACCGGACCCTTGAAGTACGAGTTCGTCTTGTGCACGTTGGCGAGACGCATGCCGGCCTTGATTTCATTTATTCGTCCGACAAAGAACGACAGGCGATGGCGAATCTTGTGGAAACCGTGGCCGTTCTTCAATGTGGCAAAGTTCGAACCTTTTAAGGCGAATGCTCACTCCTGTGACGAAGACTTATCGTCCGGGGACCGGGAGACGATGGCACGTCAAGGTTCAGGGCGGACTTGTTATTGTGGGGGCGTAACGACCTTTGAATGCAATTCCGCGGTGGTGGGTGCTATCTGGCCTTCATTTTGAGAAGCATACTGGACGATCAGCGAAATTCTGCGATTGGAAGGGTCTTCCGGCTTATCTGACACGCGCAGGCGTTGATCGGCAAAGCCCCTTACTTGCGATATTTGATCGCCGCGAATGCCTTCTTCCTGCATTAGTCGCCGTGCGGCATTGGCCCGGTCTGATGAAAGGTCCCAATTGTCGTAGGACTTGACCTGCGAATACGGCTTGGAATCGGTGTGCCCCTCGATCGATATTTTATTCGGGAGTTTGCTCAGTTCCCCCGACATTACCTGTAGCAGTTCCTTGAGCGCAGGGGTGGGTGTTGGGCTACCCAGTTCAAAGAAAGTACCTTTCGCCGACTCCATCAGTTCGATTCTGAGTCCCTCGTCCGTGATCGTGATCTCGATCTGGCCCTTCAGCTTCTCGTTTGGGTCGAGGCGGTGAATTGACTTTTCGAGCTGTTCCTTCAGCTTGAGCAAGTCCTCCTTCTTCAGCGCCACATAGACCCCAGCCCCGTTCTTGTTGCTGCCAACCATTTTGGAACTGCCCCGAGGGTCCTTGAAGTAGCCGCCAACGGCCTCCTGGACTTCTTTGCTGGCATTCATCATCCAGAGCACGATGAACAAAGCCATCATCGCAGTCACAAAGTCCGCATATGCAACTTTCCATGCGCCGCCGTGGTGACCGCCGTGGCCCGACTTCTTCTTGATGATGATGATTTCCGATGTTTCCGCCACTGTGTCAACCTTTCGCGGTTGCGGGTACACCCGCTCCTACAGACTCTGGCGCGTCGTCCTTCTGACGACAGGCTTTTTCGACTTCCTGGAAGCTCGGGCGAACGTGCTCAGGAATGGCCCGCCGTGCCATTTCTACCGCCAGGATCGGCGACATACCTTTGATAAACGAGAGCATGACTATGCGCAGAACGTGGTAATAGGCATGCTCATCGTCGACCAGCTTGGACAGGTTTGTTGCCAGCGGGCCCACCATTCCGTAGCACAACAGGATGCCGAGAAAAGTTCCCACCAGCGCCGATGCCACTTTATGCCCAATCTCTTCCGGAGGCCCTCCAAGCGAACTCATGGTGACCACTACTCCCAGAACCGCGGCGACAATTCCCAGTCCAGGCAATGCGTCGGCCACCGTGGTAAGTGCTGTGGCTGGACTGGTCGCACCGTTATGGTGAACCTCCATGTCCAGCTCCATCATCTGGTCGACATCAAAGGGAGTTGCGCCACCCGTGATCGCCATGCGCATGGTGTCGCAAACGAAATCTCGAATGTGGTGGTTTTTCAGAAAGGCCGGGTACTTGGTGAACAGAGGACTCTTCTCCGGGTCTTCAATGTCCGTTTCGATTCCTACCAACCCCTCTTTGCGCGCCTTGTTGAAGAGATTGAACATCATCCTCAGCGAATCGATGTATCGGCTTTTGGAGAACTTCGATCCTGCCAGGATACTTGTCAATCCACTCGCAATCTTCTTCAACACATGCATTGGATTTGCTGCGAGCATTGTTCCGATTGCCGCGCCGCCAATAATGATGAATTCAGACGGTTGCATGAGGACGGCCACAGGGCCCTTTTCCATCATGAAGCCGGCCAGTACCGCGCCGAAAACGATGACTATTCCAATGATAGAAAACATGTGCCTCGTTCCCCCGGCAAATACTTGCCCGATAGTCTGATTCATCCATTTCCCGGACTCGGAGGAAAACACCGATCAGAGGACTGGATCGCTGGTTCTTTATCGGCATGTAAGGCTGTATTTTCTAGCGTCGCGAGTAGCCGCAAATCTCCTACTGGTGGGTCAGAAGGCATGGCACGGAAGGTGCGGGCGGGAGCTGAAATGGGTTATGAAAGACCACAAGAGGGATGGAGTTACTAGGGAAGCGCGGGCGGCCTCGGGGATGTCGTTGCCACTACGACAAGATCGACGCGCCGATTCATTTGCCTGCCTTCGGGTGTTGCGTTGTCGGCGATTGGACGGTATTGGCCATAGCCTGCAACTGAGACTTTTCTCGGGTCGATCCTTGAGTCGTTAAGAAGCAGCATTAGCACGGCGGTTGCGCGTGCGGTTGACAGCTCCCAGTTGGAGCGAAACTCGTCGGTATGGATCGGCTGGTCGTCTGAATGCCCCTCGACGCGAAGATCCAGTCCATGTTGAGAAAGGACCTTTGCGATGCGTTCGATCTTATCCGCAGCGCCGGGCATCAATGCGGCCTCTCCGCTGTTGAAGAATCCCAGGTCTTTCAAGCTGATCACGAAACCCTCCGGAGTAACCCGCAAGATCACCTCGTGGTTCCGAATCTCCTTGCCAATCGCTGACTCGAGTTGTTTCTGCAGTTCTCCGATGTCCACCCCGGTTGCTTCCGACCGATTGTCATCTGACTGCTTCTTTGTTGAGCTATCTTTCTCGTCGGTCGGAGCCTGAATCTCTACGGGTGGATTGGACCCATTCAAGGTGACGTTATGATAGGCGACGCCGAAGCTGCTCATTCCGCCCGAGAATGCTCCCAGCTGCTGGAATCCGACATGGATGGCTTGCGAGAGCTTCTTGATCTCCTGATTGTCCCGGTATGAACAAGCGAACAGGACCACAAAGAATGCGAAGAGGACGGTGATGAAGTCTGAGTAGGAAACCAGCCACCGGTCACGATTTTCTGGTTCCTCGGGATGCCTTCTTCTCCTTCTCATTTGGAGACGACCCTCGCAATACCTCGCCGCGCTGGCGAAGCCAGGAAGCTGTTGAGTTGCAACTGCAAGGCCCTGGGATTTACGCCTTCAACGATGGAAAGAACAGCTTCAAGCGTCATTTCCTGAATCACCTGTCTCTCGCGCAGGCGGATCCTCAGCTTTCCGGCCCAGGGCAGAAAGAGAAGATTCGCGGAAGCAACCCCATAAATAGTTGCAACGAAAGCAACGGCGATTCCTTTACCGACCGCATTGATGTCCTGGAGATGTTGCATGACCTGGATCAACCCGAGGACTGCGCCAAGGATGCCAATGGTTGGGGCGAATCCGCCGGCAGCATCGAATACTTTTGGGATGCGTTCTTCCTTTTCGCCCTCATATTCGAGCTGCAGCTCCATCATCTTACGGAGATCGGTTGAGCTCACACCATCGATCGCCAGCATAAGGCTGTCTCTTAGAAACGGGTCTTGAATCTTCGCCAACTCCGCGTCCAGCGAGAGAATGCCTTCCCGGCGCGCCTTGTACGCGTATTGCAGGAGGTTTTTTACCAGGGAGTCCGGCTCAGGCTCGGCATTAAAGAAGACATTCTTGAGCTGTCCTATGGCCCGGAGCACGATCTTGAGTGGAAACTGAACCATGACTGCGCCGAGAGTGCCCCCGAAGACAATCAAGGCCGCGGTAGGCTGCAAGACCTGGGCTACCTTGCCACCGTCCAGCACCAAGCCGATTCCGATTCCGGTGAGAGCCAGAATTATGCCGCCAATGGTGCTCTTGTCTACAGTCATACCTACCAAGCCCCTTCAACGACGCGAGAATGAGCGGCCGAACCACAGTGCAGGATAGCCAGAGGATTGCGGCCTGTTTTCTGGTTACGAATTGCAGACCTTACCTGGCAGGGTCCGCATCAGTTTCTGCCTGCATCGCTAAGCCAGGCCCGATCGACAGGAATATTGCCTATCGGCAAATCGATCAGCATATTCCAGCCTTTGCATCCTGTCTGTTGAAACGCGAAACTCAACGCGGAGGCAGTCATAGTAACCAGTCCGGAAGACTGATGACGCGGGCGTGGCCGAGAGTTATCCGTGTAACCGGAATCGTGGCTTAACCACAGTCCGGTACCAGAGTTCACAAACTTGCGGAAACCATTGAAGTTTTTGTGGCAACTGGCCGATAGGGGGTCCATGCGCTCCAACGAGTTCGCAAAAGAGGTAGATCCTCGTCCAGACTCGGTAGCCGATATTGCCCCCGCGACTCCCAAGATGGAGGCGAACGATGGGGCAGGTGCGGCTCACCCACGGCCATTCCGCGAGCGCAGGCGAACGCGCCCACTTGAAGATTCACGGCACGAAGCGCTGGATACCGTGAATCGACTCCTGATCCACCACGAAAAAGCCCTTGAAGAGCTGAGAGCCGAGGCAGACACGTACCGGACCATCTTTGAGGAAGCGCTGGTTGGGATCTTTCAGATGAGCCCGGGCGGTGATCTCCTCAGCGTCAATCGAATGATGGCGCGAATCTATGGCTACGATTCTCCGGCGCAGTTTCTGGCGGAGGGTTCGAATTTTAAACAGCAGCTTCTTGTTGACCCTAGTCCATTGAAGGAGTGGACAAACTCGGTGGAGCGGGGTAACGAGGCATCAGGGATTGAGGCGGAATTCTTCTGCCGGGATGGCGCGAAGAGGTGGATTTGGCTGAACATGCGCGCGCTACGCGATGACAGCGGGAATATTGCGTATTTTGAAGGCACGGCGGAAGACATTACCGACCGCAAAACAACTTCAGACCAGCTCAGATTTCTGGCCTACTACGATGCCCTCACAGAGCTGCCCAATCCGACTCTTTTTCGGGAACAACTCGCCGATGCAATTGAAGCTGCTCGGCTGAGAAAAGGCAGAGTGGCCCTTCTGGTTCTGGAACTCGTACGATTCAAAATCATCAACGACTCCCTCGGGCACGAATTTGGCGACCGTCTCTTGCGGGAAACCGCAGGACGGATCAAAGGAGGCGTGGGGGAGGACAGTATTGTTGCGCGAATCGGCGGTGGTGAGTTTGCCATTGCGCTGAGCAATATCAAGGATGCTCCCGACGCGGTTGCGACTGCTCATGACGTGGTGAGAAAGTTGGCCGCCGAGTTTTGCATCCTCGGTCATTCGCTGAACGTGTCATTCAATTTTGGCATCAGCATCTTCCCTGAGCATGCGGCGGACGTTGAAGGACTGCTGCAGAACGCCGATGTTGCGCTGTATTCGGCCAAAGAAGAAGGGCCGAACAAGGCACGCGTCTTCACTGAAGAGATGAACGTCGAGATCATGGAACAGTTGACACTGGCGAATGGTCTGCAACTGGCTCTCGACAGAAGTGAACTCTTCCTGGTGTACCAGCCGCAAGTGGACCTTCGAACCGGCACGATCACAGGACTGGAAGCGCTGCTCCGGTGGCAGCATCCGCTGTTGGGGCTTGTGCCGCCCGCGAAATTCATCGGAGTTGCGGAGCGCAGTGGGCTCATTGTTCCGATTGGTGAATGGGTCTTGAGATCCGCTTGTGCCCAAGCCAAAGCGTGGCAGGACGCCGGGCTTGCTGCCGTGCCTGTCGCCGTAAATGTTTCCGCGGTTCAGTTTCGCCAGCAAGGGTTCCACGACGTCATTCGTGGCATCCTCGAAGAAACTGGCCTCGACCCGAAATATCTAGAGTTGGAGCTGACTGAAAGCCTGTTGATGACCAATGCAGACGTGATGTTCTCGATTCTTCAGGAATTGAGAGACATGGGAGTGAAGCTGGCGATCGACGATTTTGGAACGGGCTATTCAAGCCTGAGTTACCTGAGACAGTTTCAAGTCAATCGGCTTAAGATCGATCGTTCCTTTGTCCGGGATGTCGCAGTGAATGCCGATGATGCTGCCATTGCGACAGCAATTATCAATATGGCGAAAGCACTGAATCTCGAAGTCCTGGCCGAAGGCGTGGAGAACGAGGAGCAACTACAGTTTTTCCGGACTCAGCATTGCTACGAGATTCAGGGGTACTACTTCAGCAGACCCGTTGCGGTCAGCCAGATCGCCCGTCAATTGAGGGCTGTCTCGATGGAGCCCACCGCGAGTACATGTCTGAACTAGTCGGCTTCATACCATATCGAAACGCCTTCCGTCCTGGAAGGCATCAAGATGGGTGGGGGAAGTTCGACTCCCACCTTTTTCAAATACAAGGGCTTCCGAGGCAGGCGGCGCTCATCGTTTTTACATCCCTCCAAGGGGTGTTAGAGTGCTGTGCGATGACTTGAAGGGTTGCTGGAAAGTGGTCAAAGCCCTTGGAATCACTTCGGATAAGGGGTGAAGAGTGTTAAAACTGTTGCAATGGTGAAGCGAACAAAACCTGGCGCCGAACCGAAGCCGGGACAGCCAATCAGTCTACGTACCCTTGGCGAGTATCTGAACCTGTCCCCAGCGACCATCTCGCTGGTGCTGAACAATGCTCCAGGCGTGCGGTCGATCCCGCAGGAAACACGGGATCGCGTGACGGAAGCGGCCACTAAGTTCGACTATCGGCCAAGCTTCTATGCCCGGTCGCTGCGAAAGCGGCAAACATTTTCAGTCGGGGTACTTGTCCCGGACCTGAATGACCACTATGCAACTCAGATCATGGCCGGGGTGGAGGAGTTCCTGATCGAGGAGGGCTATTTCTACCTGACCGCGAGCCATCGGCGTAAGCCTGACCTGATTGAGGAGTATCCGCGGTTATTACTGGACCGTTGCGTGGAAGGGTTCATCCTGATCGATACGGTGCTGGAACACAGCATGAAGCTACCGGTGGTGGCGGTGGCCGGCCACAAGAAGTTTGAAGGCGTAACCAATGTGGTGCTGGACCAACGACGCGCGGCGGAATTGTCGCTGCGTCACCTTTATCAGCTTGGGCATCGCAGGATCGCCTTCATGCGCGGCGGCAGCCACAGTTCCGATGCCGATGAGCGATGGGAATGCATGATGACTGTGGCCAGGGATCTAAAGTTGGAGGTTCCACCCGAGCTGAAAGTGGAAATCCAGATGAAGGTATCAACGCCGGAGATGGGGTTTGGACCGGCGAGCGAGCTCGTAAGCCGCGGCGCTGATTTTACGGCCTTGGTTTGTTACAATGATCTGTCGGCCATTGGAGCGATTCGCGCGCTCAAGGATCACGGGCTGCGCTCGCCAGAAGATGTCTCCATTGTTGGATTCGATGACATTCTCAACGCGGCATACCACAATCCCAGCCTCACAACGATTCGCCAACCGCTGCAGCAGATGGGCGTTGTGGCTGCCCGGATTCTGCTGCAACGGATTCGCGGACAAGCCACTTTCCCGGACGCGGTGGCGATTCTTCCCGAACTCGTAATTCGCGAGTCGACGTGCCCGCCGAATCCGAAACGTGTTCGTGTGAAACGCCCTTAGGGCAGCACCAGCACTTCAACACCGCTGGCTGCGTCTTTCTGATGGAAGACCTGCTGGGTAGCTTGCTTGAAATCTTCCGGTTTGGCCGTTGGAATGTCGGTAAAGGTTTGCGGGTTGCGATCAGTGAGCGGAAACCATGAGCTTTGCACCTGGACCATGATGCGGTGACCGCGGCGGAAGGTGTGGAAGAGATCAGCCATGGTGAAGTCGACCGCGGTTTCCTTACCGGGAGTGAGCGGCTCAGGCTTCTCCCAACTGTTGCGAAACTTGGCGCGGAAGGGTTCGCCGCGTAGAAGCTCCTGATAGCCGCCCATGTGTACAGGCGGGGCGTCTTGGATTCGCTTGTTGCCATTGAGTGATTCGTCCGGGTCAGGGGAATCTTCCGGATAGACGTCGATCAACTTCACATCAAAGTCGGAGTCAGTGCCAGAGCTGGCGATCTTGAGTTTAGGAGAGATGGGACCAGAGATAGTGATGTCCTCTTGCAGCGGTTCGGTCTCATAGGCAAGCACGTCGGGTCGATAGCTTGCGAAGCGCTGGTCGTCGACCATGTAGCGCTGCGGGACGGTGTCGGTGGTGTAGCCCACAAAGGGAACAGGGTGACTGGGATCGCTCACGTAGGTGTCGACACTGCTTGTTTCAGAGGGTGGGTCGAAGCTTAGCTTGCCGCCGGAGTGGAAGTACAAGGTTTTCGCGGTGGCAGCTTTGGGCGGCCATGCGTCAAAGCTGCGCCAGACATTGGTTCCCGTTTCAAACACTTCGGCTTTGGGTTGTGATGCGCCCTTACCTTTGAGGTAATGCTCGAAGAACGGGAACTGGATGTTGGAGCGGAAGTACCCACCGGTTTTTGCGTTGAACTGAATATCGCCGAGGTGGTCTCCATCGCCGCGTGCCCATCCGCCGTGGACCCATGGGCCCTCGACCAGCGTGGTGGGCGTTTCCGGATTGAATTTATTGATGGCGTAAAAGGTGCGGTAAGGGCCGCTCAGGTCCTCTGCGTCGTACCATCCACCGACAACCAGTACAGCGCACTTCACATTCCTCATGTGTTGCGAAAGGTCGCGCGCCTTCCAATAGGTATCGTAAGTGTCGTGCTTTGCCTGGTCGTTGAAGAGCCAGTTGGAGCCCTTGAGATACAGCTTATCGAGGTTCATGATGTTGCCGGCATCGAGAAAAAACCTGTAGTGGTCCGGGGTTCCCCACTCGAAGGGGACGGTGGGTTTAGGAGTCTGTGGGCTGTTCTGCGGAAAAAAGAAGGGAGCGTAAAAGCCAAAGTTGGCAGCGAGCATGAAGGCTCCGCCATGATAGCCGTCGTCGCCCATGAAGAGGTCGGTCATCGGGGCTTGGGGGCTGGCAGCGACGAGGGCGGGGTGGGAGTCGATGATTGAAGCCGAGGTATAGAAGCCGGGATAGGAGATGCCCCAGATGCCTACCTTGCCGTTGTTGTTGGGCACATGCTTGAGCAGGAACTCGATAGTGTCGTAGGTGTCAGAGGCGTCGTCGACATCTTGCGGCGATTTCTTCTCATCAATGTGTGGGCGCATTTCAACGAACTCACCCTCGCTCATCCAACGGCCGCGTACATCCTGGTAGACAAAGATGTAGCCGCTCTTCTGGAACTCCTCCGACGGGCCCAAGTGGGCTGGATATTGGTCCTCGCCATAGGGGCCAACGCTGTAAGGGGTGCGATCCATCAGGAATGGATAGGGCCCGGCTGAGACTTCTTTGGGTACATAAACGGAAGTGAAAAGGCGCTTGCCGTCGCGCATGGGAATGCGGAACTCGTACTTGGTGTAATGGGCGCGAACATAGTCCTCTGCAGGGGGCGGAGGTGTGGGTTGCTGGGCGCGGGCTACTGCGAATGTAAGCGCAAAAAGGACCATGGCGGCAAAGGGAAAGCGCTGCGATTTGGACATCGGATGCGAAAGTCTCCTAAGAGATCAGAGTAACCCACAGAAGGGGTGGTACGGCGGAGGAGGGTGGTCAAAGCTGGTTCCGATGCTGAGGTCTTGCGCGAACTCCCGGTGTGCCTCTGCGGGTTTGAGTCGGTGACTTTCTTGTGCAGCAGGAGGCCCTCGGGGTAACCTTTATGCGAAGTTTTTTCATGACAGCACCGTGTGCTATACGGCTCCGGGCTGAACTTTTCCGCCAAGAAGGAGATCCATGTCTACTGACTACCGCAATTTTCTTGCCCTCCCCTATGACGAGTTGGAAGAGCTTAACCTGAAAGCCAAGGCAGACAGGGCCAACCGAGTTGCAGCCGACGAGATTCGCGAAAAGAGGTTGAAATATTTGACCGATGAGAAGCGGATCAAAGCAGTGACCGTGTTGTTCAGCGACCTCGAAGGAAGACTGCATCTGCTGGACTACGACAAAAAGTTTCTGCTGGGCGCCTATGAAAATCTCACATTCGATGGCTCGTCGATCCGTGGATTCACGGCGCAGAAGGAGAGCGATCTGCGCCTGGGTATCGACTGGGGAGCGTTCTACTGGGTACCCGCCGATGTGTTTGGTACGGGCAAGGTGCTGGTATTCGGCAATGTCATTGACAAGGACGGAACTCCTTACTCCGGAGATCTGCGCGGAGTACTCAAGAGCTACTCCGACAGGCTGTTTAAGGAGAAGAAGTACACGCTGAACGCGGCCACGGAGATTGAAGGTTTTCTTTTTGCGGGCAAGGATGCGGAGCAGAGGTACCACGAGACCGGCAAGTTTGAATTCATCAACACCGGTGGCTATTATCACGTGCTGCCTCTCGATCCGCTACGGCAGTTCATCGATACCTCGGCCGAAGTGCAGCGGGCGATGGGATTCCAGAATGAAAAGGACCATCCGGAGGTTGCGCCGAGCCAGTTTGAGATCAATTACGGTTACTCCGAAGTGGTGGCGGCTGCGGACCAGATTCAGCTCTACAAGCTCCTGACGCGGCAGATCGCGAACAACATGGGTTACACCGCGTGCTTCCTTCCCAAGCCGGTGGTCGGGGTGAACGGCAGCGGAATGCATACCAACGTTTCGGTGTCGAAGGCCAAGACGAACCTGTTCTGGGACGAGAAGGGTGAGGAGCAGCTTTCAAAATTCGGCTGGGACTTTCTGGACCGCATTTTGACTCATGCCCTGGATCTATGCCTGGTGTTCAACTCGAGCGTGAATGCGTATCGGCGTCTGGATCCGCACTTTGAGGCGCCTAACCAGATTCGGGCTTCGGCAGTGGATCGCGGCGCAATGGTGCGCGTTCCAATAGGCAATCATCGGTCGATGCGGACCGAGGTACGCGCTGTGGCACCGGATGCCAACCCGTACCTTGCGCTCTACGGCATTTTCAAGACAGGCGTGGATGGGGATATTTCGAAAGCCCAAAATCTGCGTGCAGGCGGTCGTTATTTGCCGGACAACATCCAGAAGGCGATTGACGACTTCAAGAGCTCGGAGTGGATTGCGAAGATTCTGGGCGCGGATGTGCAAGGGCGCTATGCGGACTTGAAGCAGGCTGCGGCAAACCGGTCACCAAGAGAATTGGGAACCATCGTCAAGGGCTCCGAAGTGCAGTTCCACCACGCGGTTTACAACCAGTCGCTCTGGAATTTGTTTTAGGGCGCGGATTCGAACCGATCAAGGCACTTTTTTCCGGGATCAACTGTGCGGCGCGGCTAAGAAGGTCGCGCCGCATTTCATGTGCGGGCCCGGCGGGAACGGTGATTTTTGTTGTTCAGGGGAAGGCTCCGCATTTATAGTCAATTCAAGACGATCCGTTTGTGCAAGGCAGTGCTCCCGCGCTGGACAATTTTGGTTCCTTTGGCCGTCCGTCCGATTTAATCGTCTGCTAACGTATCAGTGATTGCATAGAGTTTCAGGAACATTCACAGAGAAGTCCTACCTAACCCATGAAGTTCAGTGGGAAACAATGATTCATCGGAAAGACACGTGAGCCATGGAAGAATCCGGCAGCGCGAATCGATCTCTGATTTATGCCAGCCGGTGTTGCGCCATGGAGACGATGCAATGAAAGACAACCTACTTAGGAGAGCCATGATGATGCTCAGAAGTTTCTTTCCTCAACGAATTCTAGCTGCGCTGTTTCTAGCGGTAGCATTCTTAGTGACATTGACAGGCATACCGGCAAGCCCCCAAACCGCGGGGGCAGGCTCGATTGCAGGCGTTGTGACGGACCCCAGCCATGCAGTTGTGGCGGGAGCCTCGGTGATGATCACGAACGTGGACACGGGCGTTACTCACGCTTACACAACCAATTCAGACGGTTTGTACACCGCACCATTTCTTGTGCCTGGGCACTATAAAGTGGACGCATCGGCGCCGGCATTCGGTACGGTCGAAGCGAAGGACCTGACGCTGCTCGTCGGTCAGACGCTGACCATTGACCTGGCTCTGGTGGTCAAGTCGGCCACTACGACGGTTGAAGTGACAAGCGAAGCACCTCTGCTGGATACAGACAAGGCAGAAGTTTCGCAGACCCTCGACTCGGAACTAGTCTCAAACCTGCCTGTGAATGCGCGCAACTGGAGCGACTTTGTCTTACTCACTCCCAACGTGGCGCAGGACGGCGGCAGCGGCCTGATAAGTTTTCACGGAATCAGCGGTTTGTACAACCAGAACTATGTGGACGGCGCCAATAACAATCAAATGCTGTTCAGCGAAGCGCGCGGGCGGGCATCCGGCGCTCCGTATGTGTACTCGGTGGACTCAATCAAAGAGTTCCAGGCGGAGACTTCGAACTACTCAGTAGAGTTTGGGCAGGCCGCAGGCGGGCAGGTCAACGCGATCACCAAGAGCGGCACCAACAGCCTCCACGGCGATCTGTATTATTTCCTTCGTTATCCCGATCTAAATGCGCTGGACCCGCTGACCAAGTACAACGCGCTGTACAACCAGCCGAATCCTACGATCCAGGCTTTCCTGCTGACGCAGCCGACGCACCAGCAACAGCAGTTCGGTGGTTCAGGAGGCGGCCCAATCATCAAGGACAGACTCTTCTACTTTCTGACCTACGATGGATTTCGCAAAGTGGGCAAGGCGCTGTATACAGACTCGAACTATATTTCGACCACGCCTTCAGCAATCACGCCACCCCCTTCCGGCACCTCGGCCAGCAATACGATTACGCCGACGCAGTGCCCCAAGACGATTACAGGAACCCAGTGCACAGCCGGGATCCAATTCCTGATCAACGAGTCGACAGCGGCGCCCACGCGCTTCCAGAAGGAAGACCTCTTCTTCCCGCGTCTGGATTACCATCTCAACGGCAAGAACGATATATTCGTGGACTTCAACTTCGCCAACTATCAGTCAGCGTACGGTTATAGCGGTGGTGTCACCTTCACCAATAGCTCACCATCAACCAACGGGCCCACTTATTACCATGAGCGGTTCCTGGTGGGGGGATGGACGAAACAGATTGGCAATGCCAGCGTCAACGAGTTCCACGGCCAGTGGGGCCGCGATCTTGAAACGGCGGGGGCATATGCCTCGGGGCCATCAGTGGGCATGGGTGCCCTTACCTTCGGCATGCCGAACGCTCTACCGCGCGCAGCAGAGCCGGACGAGCATCGCATTCAGTTGAGTGATGTCTTTTCGACCACGAAGGGCCGGCACACCCTGAAATTGGGCGGCGATGCCAACATTGTTCACGAGGTGATGATCAACCTCTTCCAGGGCGGCGGCATTTACAGCTATGGCGATGCAACCAACCTGCTTAAATTCCAGTCCTGGATTCAGGATGCCTTTTCTGGGCAATCGGGCAATACCGATCCCTATGCCGGCTACCATTACTCAACGCTGGTTCAGACAGTCGACCAAGTGAATAAAACGCCCGGAACGCAGGGCAAGGACGACTTCTGGATGAAGATGTACGACGGCTTTGCCGAGGATACCTGGAAACTCTCTCATAACTTTACGCTCACGGCAGGGCTTCGGTACGACGTTCAACTGACTCCGGACCCCGGCCTCGTGAACCACCTGTTCGATCCCATCTCTTCGGAATACACAAGCTCGATCAAAAACGTGACTGACCGCATTCAGCCTCGTGTGGCTTTCTCGTGGTCACCGTACAATGGCACCGTGGTGCGTGGTGGATACGGGCTGTTTTCCGCGCTGAACCAGGGCAGCACCTACTATGCGATGCGCGTGGAGAATGGCGTGGTGCAGTTGAACTACACCTATACAGGATGCTACGACAGCAATCCGAAGGATTCTCCTCAGCCTCCGAACACCGTGTGCCCCGTCGTTCCGGGGACAGGTACGGCGGCAGCGAAACTGCGCTATCCGAATCTGCCGGTCCAGCCTTCGGGTCCGTCCCTGTCGAGTGCGCTTTTCCCGTCGGGAGGAGCGGCGCCCGGTGTAACCCCCCTCACTGTAGCGCCCAGTTACAGCTTCCACGGATTGGATCCAAACTTCGTTCCGCCTCTTGCACACGAGATGAATCTGAGCGTGGAACAAGCCTTCCCCGGCAGATTCTCATTGCAGGTGGGCTACGTAGGCACGCGCGGTATGCGGCTACCGGTCTTTCTCGATGCCAATCTGATTGGCCAGAAGCCAAACGGCCTGGCGAGCTACCTGGTGCAGGATGCGAAGAATAACGTGACCAAAACCATTACTGTTCCCGTCTACCTGCCTACCGATCGCCGCAACACGGCATTGTCCAGCTTTAACACCGGATTCAGCGTGGCCAACACCTGGTACAACTCGATGGCTGTGACGGTGCGCCGCCCATTTGCAAACGGCCTGGAGTTACTGGGCAACTATACTTGGGCTCATGCATCGGATACGGGCCAGGTGCAGGGCGCCAACGGCACGTTCTATGGTGGCGACACCCCGTCAGACCCGAATAACATCCGACTCGACAATGGTCCTTCCGACATTTCCATTCGCAACCGCGGAACCCTGACCTTTGTGTACCAGCCCACTGTCATGAAGGGTAACGAACTGATCAAGTACATGGTGAATGGCTTCCAGTTCTCCGGCGCCGAGATTGCTTCAGGTGGCGAACCCATCTTCCTGGGCGTCTCCGGCACAATCTACTCAGGCAATACAGTTTCGTCGAGCTACGGAGACGAGGGCGGCATCTACGGCGGCGCAATGAGCTCGAGCTCAGGCGGTGCGACCAGCGGTCGTCCTCCCCAGATCGGGCGCAACAGCATCAACATGCCGGGGTTCAATGACTTCGACGTGCGCGTAACGCGGAACATACCCATCCACGAGAAGATATCGATGCAATTCAACGCTGAAGCCTTCAACTTGTTGAATCATCAGATCGTCACTGGTGTCAACAGCACATACACGACGTTTCTGGCGCCGGGAGCGAGCGCAACAGTGAACTCCAGCCTCAAGTACACTTGCGCTACGGTTACGCCACCCGCGGGCTCCAGAGAGACGGGATGCTTTGTGCCATATACCGGCACCGGGCTTTCAGCCTTTGGCGCGCCATCGAGCACGAGCAGCAGCACCTTGTATGGGTCTCGTCAATTGCAGGTGTCGGCGAAGCTGTTTTTCTAAGCACAACCAGCAGCAATTCAAGGGTGGCGGCTTCGGCCGCCGCCCTTGTTACGTCTGGACATGAATCTGCAAGACCAAGTAGGCGGAGAGTCGATCTCCGCTCTTTAGCCCTTCTTGATTGCTCCTTTAGGTCTCGCGTGTTAAAAGCTAAAGAACAGGGTACAAGCGGAACGGACTCGAGAGGCCGGAGCGGATTTGGGTGCGGGGCACCTACTGACGCGCCGAAGTTCCTCCGCCCCCGGCGCCCTGAATCTGCGGTGAAGGAAACCCAAGGTCCTTATGAGCGCCGGCCTTCCATTGGAAATGGAAACACTTTTCGGAGACTATCCGCTGGATCAGGCGTTCGACGAGATGCGCCAGCCAGACGGGGAATTGCGTCCCCATTACCGCGCGCTGGCCGAAGCGCTGGCGCTCCTTCCCGAAGAGGAGCTTTTGCGACGCAAGCAGTCGGCGGACCTGTCGTTTCTGACCCAGGGCATCACGTTTACGGTATACGGCCGCGATGAGGGGACGGAGCGCATTTTCCCTTACGACTTGCTGCCACGGCTGATTACGGCCCAGGAATGGGATCGCATCGAGCGGGGATTGACGCAGCGCATCACGGCACTGAACCTCTTTCTGCGCGATGTCTACTCGGAAGCCAAGATTCTGAACGACCGCGTGATTCCGCGCGAGCTGGTCTATAGCTGCAAGCACTACCGGCGACAGATGCGGGGTTTGCAGGTGCCGCGGAACGTGTATATCGCTGTTGTCGGATCGGATCTTCTGCGGCTGAATACCGGCGAGTACGTGGTGCTGGAAGATAATTTGCGAGTGCCTTCCGGGGTGAGCTACATGCTGACCAACCGGCGCGTGATGAAGCGGACCTTTCCGCAGCTTTTCCATAGCTACGGTGTGCGGCCGATCGAGCACTATGCGCAACTGTTGCTGGCTACGCTGCGTTCTCTGGCGCCGGAGGGACGGCCGGAGCCGAATATCGTGTTGCTAACACCGGGTGTTTTCAACTCGGCTTACTTCGAGCACACCTACCTGGCGCGGCAAATGGGAATCGACCTGGTGGAAGGGCGCGACCTGGTCACCCACGACAATATTGTGTATATGCGCACTACTGACGGATTGAAGCGCGTGGACGTCATTTACAGGCGCGTGGACGACGACTTTAGCGATCCGCTGATCTTTCGCGGAGATTCGATCCTTGGTTGCAGTGGCTTGTTCAATGCCTATCGTGCGGGAAATGTGACGGTGACCAATGCGTTTGGCACCGGACTTGCCGATGACAAGGCGGTATACGCGTATGTGCCGGACATCATTCGCTACTACCTGAACGAAGATGCCATTCTGCCGAATGTGAAGACTTTTCTGCTGGGTGAAGATAAGCAGCGGCAGCATGTGCTGGCTAATTTGGATAAGTTGGTAGTGAAAGCGGTGGGCGAGAGCGGTGGATACGGGATGTTGATTGGGCCGCAATCGACTGCTCGCCAGCGGGAAGAATTTGCGCGCCAGATAGAAGCCAATCCCAGAAATTATATAGCGCAGCCCACATTGGATTTTTCGCGCGCGCCTTGTCTGATTGGCAATCGTCTGGAGCCGCGTCACGTAGACTTGCGGCCTTACATTCTTTTTGGTGACAAGGTAAACATTGTGCCCGGCGGGTTGACGCGCGTGGCTTTGGAAAAAGGGTCGCTCGTGGTTAATTCGTCGCAGGGCGGCGGCAGTAAGGACACATGGGTTCTGGAACAATAGTCAGACAAGGAATTCGGGAGAGTCCGACGATGCTATCGCGCGTTGCCGACAGTCTCTACTGGATGAGCCGCTACCTCGAGCGGGCAGAGAATACTGTGCGTCAGCTCGACGTAACTATGAGCCTGATGCTGGATACCAGCGATACCAGCGCTGAGACACGCTGGCAGAGGATGATGGCCTCGTTGGGAAAGCCGCCTGGGATGGTGTGGAATGACGATCTGGAGTCGATGGCCCGCACACTGGTCTTCGACAGCCTGAACCATGCTTCGGTCACGTTTTGCATCAACGGTGCGCGAGAAAATGCTCGCCAGGTGCGCGAAGAAATATCGACCGAGCAGTGGCAGAAACTTAACCGGCTTTACCACCAGATGCATTCGCTTCACACGCAAACGCAATTTCGTTCGAACATCAATGACGCGCTGGCATCGCTGGTGGATGGGATACACCTATTCAAGGGAGTGAGCGATACGACAATGATTCACGGGCAGGGTTGGCAGTTCATTCGGCTGGGCCGCTACCTTGAACGCGCCTACGCCACTGCGACATTGCTGGAGGTTTATCAGCCGGACCTGATCCAGACGCATGAGCAGGATCACTCCGGATACAAATATCTTGAGTTGGTGGGGTTACTGCGTTGTTGTACGTCATTTGAAGCGTATTGCCAGGTTTATACAGCCGACTTGTCTTCTGAGCGCATGCTCGAGTTTCTCTTACTTAATCGAGACTTTCCTCACGCGATCCGATACTGCGTGGACGGGATGCGAGACGCGATTGAGTCCATCCAGCGCACCGGCGGCCGGCGACCACCAGAAGAGTTGGTGGCGGTGATCGGTCGGCTGCACGCGATGCTGGGCTACACCACCATCCAGGAGATACTGGCCGGGGATACAGGACACTTTCTGCACGCCATTCGGGAACAGTGCATGCGCATCCACGAACTCATCTACCGCTACTATGTGCACTACTCTATTCAATCCGCGCTGGCTATTTAGGCCTGAACTGCATACGGAAACGAACATGAATTTCTATTCAATCCGGCATTTGACGCGCTTCCGCTACTCGCGGCCTATCAGCGAGAGCATCATGGAGACGCGCATGCATCCGCGCTCCGACTCGAACCAGCACTGCCTCACGTTTTCGCTTTCGGTGAGTCCGCGATGCAGGGTTTTTAGTTATCGCGATCACCAAGGCAACACGGTTCAGCACTTCGATATTCCGGGTGAGCACAACCAGCTCGTGATTGTCGCAGAGTCGGTTGTTGAACAACAGGTTCTACCCGACGTTCCCGCATTTCTTTCGCCGGATGCATGGGACGCGCTGGACGACATGGTGGAAGCCGGCGATTACTGGGAGATGCTGCTGCCCAGCACATTTGCGGTGGAGACCCCAGCCCTCACACTGCTGGCAAAGCAGATGGGCGTGACGCGGCGCGACGATCCGCTGATGCTGGTGCAGGAGCTGAATCAACGGCTCTTCAATTACTTCAAGTATGTGCCTCGTTCGACCCGCGTGGACTCGCCAATCGACGAGGCCATCGTCAGCGGCGAAGGCGTGTGCCAGGACTTCGCCCACACCATGATTGCTTTGTTGCGGCACGTGAAAATTCCGGCGCGTTACGTCTCCGGCTATCTTTACCGTAGCCGTGAGGACCACGACCGCTCCACGCCGGACGCGACGCATGCCTGGGTGGATGTGTTGCTGCCGCATCTGGGCTGGGTTGGATTCGACCCCACAAATAACTTGGTAGCGCATCACCGGCATATCCGTGCGGCGGTGGGTCGAGACTATGCCGATGTACCGCCAACGCACGGCGTCTTCCGCGGCAAGACGGACAGTGAACTCTACGTGGCCGTGCATGTGGAGGCTAGCGAACAGCCGCCGGCGCTGGACCGCAAGCTGCCCATCCCGGAAGACTGGAGCGTATTGGTGGAGAAGGCACAGCAACAGCCCGATCCTGTTATCCCCTTTGTCGATTTGCAACAGATGCAACAGCAGCAACAACAGCAATGAGACAGGGAACTGGCGCCAGAGAATAGACGAGGAGCGCGGAATGCGGGACTCGTGCTATCGTATCGCCCATGAAGCGCGCATGCTGCCTTGGGGGAGTTTTTCTCTCCGCGGCCATTTCCATTGCGAACGCCCAGGCTCTTCCGCCTGCTGAGCCCCAACTGAAAGTGCGGTCCTTCCCGGACTACACGGGCAAACCCATGAATCCGCACTGTGCGGAGATTTTCAAGATGGGGCCGGAGTTTGCCCCGCTTGTGAACGCCTGCGAATACGCGTTGTCACCGGAGAGCCTGCCTAATCTTGTATGCCAGGAAACGGTTGAACGTTCAGTGGGCGGCAACCCGCTCGACGTCGTGACGGAGGAAGTGACTTTTCTGGATGGGGGCGATCAATATTCCAATTACGCGATCAATGGAAAACCTGTTTCCTCGCTCGATGGCACAGGGGGGTGGAATTCCGACGCCCTATTCGGCACTTTGCTGAACGCAGTATTCTTCCCCGCCACGAGCACTAAATTCAGTCTGCCGGACAAGCCGGCCGCCAGAGACTTCCGCGAGTTCATCTTTGAGTACATCCGCAATCTCAGCCCGGGATTCCACTTTCATGGTTCAGATCCGGGGGTTTCTGGTTCAATCTGGATCAATCGATCAACTGGGCAGCTGGCCCGGATTGAATCGAAAGCCACCCGGATTGATCCGACCAAGCCTTTGAAGTCATACCATAGCGCCATCGATTACCACAATGTCCCGATATCGGACCTCGGAAATGTATTGTTGCCCACCAAAGCAGCGGTGCAGGTTTGTAATAACACTGGTTGTATGCGGAACGTGGTCTCGTTTCATGATTGCCGGAAGTTTGCTGCGACCGTCCAGATTTTGCCAAACCCCTGATGAGTGTTGCCGACGGACAGCGTCCTCAGCCGACCTTCCACGCGTCAGCTGAAATCCTTCTCAACTCCGGCAATACGCTTCCCAGTGCCGAAGGTTCCGCGTTGCGTCTGCCTAACGCAAAATACACATCGCGGTAGAGTTTGTAGAGCTGTTCGTAGACTTTGGCGGCTACTGAATCGGGATTGACAGTGCGCAACGGGAGACAGACTGCGGCTTGGGCTTCTTCTATGGTTTTGTAGGCGCCGGCGGCTAACAATGCGAAGATTCCTGAACCCAGGCTGGTGGGAATGCCGGCGGGGACAAGCACTGGTTTGTTGAGCACATTGGCGTAGACCTGGTTGAGCACTTCGCTCTTTTGCGGGATGCCGCCGGCGTTGATGACGCGATCGATGCGGACGCCGTTCTCGGCCATGCGCTCAAGGATGATGCGGGTGTGGAAGGCAGTGCCTTCAATGGCGGCGAAGAGCTCGTCTTGTGCGGTATGTAGGAGATTCCAGCCGAGGGTGACGCCGCCTAGTTCGGGATTGACGAGGACGGTGCGGTCGCCGTTGTCCCAACTGAGGCGCAGAAGGCCCGTCTGGCCGGCTTTGTAGGCTTCAAGGCCTTCAGAGAGCGCCGATACGGTGGTGTTGGCGCGGCGGGCTATGGCCTCGAAGATGTCGCCGGTGGCGGAGAGGCCGGCTTCAATTCCGGTGTAGCCCGGATGGACGCTGCCGGGGACTACACCGCAGACGCCGGGTACCAGTTGCGACTCGTGAGCCATGGCGATGATGCAGGTGGAGGTTCCGACAACGTTGACCGCATCGCCCTCGCGGCAATTGGAGCCGATGGCGTCCCAATGGGCGTCGAATGCGCCGACGGGGATGGGGATTCCGACGGGCAGGCCGAGGGCTTCAGCCCATTGAGGCGAGAGGTGGCCGGCGAGATGATCACTGGTGAGGTATTGGCCGCCCAGCTTGGCGCGGATGCCGGCGAAGAGCGGATCGACGGAGACGAGGAAGGATTCAGGAGGCAGCCCGCCCCAGAGTGGATTCCACATCCACTTGTGGCCCATGGCGCAGACACTGCGCTTGACCTCGTCGACGGTGGTGATGCCGCAGAGCGTGGCAGCCACCATGTCGCAATGCTCGAATGCGGTGACAAAACGGGAGCGCTTTTCAGGGTTGTGGCGCAGCCAGTGAAGCAGCTTGGAGAAACCCCACTCGGATGAGTAGACGCCGCCGCACCACTGGATGCCTTCAAAGCCGAGGGAGTGAGCTTTGGCGGTGATCTCCTCGGCTTCAGCGTGGGCGCGGTGATCGCACCAGAGGTAGTACTCGTCGAGCGGCTCAAGATTCTTGCCGACAGGGATGACGCTGGAGCCGGTGGTGTCGAGCGCGATGGCGGCGACGGAGCGGGCATCCACGCCGGTGGCGCGGATTGCGTCGCGGGTGGCTGCGGCCAGAGCGGTCATCTGGTCGGAGTGGGACTGGGTGGCGAAATCGGGATCTTCGCGGTGGCGATGGAGCGGATAGGCGGCTGAGGCAGTTCCGATGGGTCCTTTCTGGCTATCGACCAGAGTGACGCGAACGCTGAGAGTGCCGAAGTCGACGCCGGCGACGATGGTCATGAGAGGTTCTCCGGTAAACGCTTTCTTACTCGGAGATTAGAGTACAACAACGGAGGGACTGGGGACCAGGGACTGAGGGACCAGGAATGCCGTTTTGGAAAGTGGGACTGAAAGGCGACCGATTTGTGGAGTTTTGGGGGGAGTTAACTGGGAAACGGCGTGTTTATTTTGATTCGCGGGCTTATTCGTGGGTGGAAAATTTGCGTTTGGAGGCCTGCTTGTCTGTTTGGGAGGGTGGAACTCCTGTGAGTTAAGCGTTAATTGCGCGTATTTTGGCGCGCTTTCGCGTGATAAACGGTGCTTCAATGCCGCCGCGAGGTCATACGCTCTTGGGCGTTACGTGCCTTGGGCGCACGAATTTCAGGAAGAGAACGTAGATTACCGATGTAAGCAAGCCAACGATGGTGGCGAAGATCATGGCGATGCCCGCGCCCATCCCTGCTTCGGAGTCGCCATTCCAGAATCCCTGGAACAGGTTCTGTCCCATCGGGAGCTGAATGAGACACCAAATAAAGAGCGCTGCCGGCCCGATCAGAATCCCGGTGAGAAGAAGTATTGCGGTTTGCCGCCAGTCGGCGTTCCTGAGGAAGAAGATGAGCGGGAGGTATAAGCACCAGACAGGGAATGCAAAGATCATGGTGTCGCGAAAAATGGAGATGGACACGGATGGCTCTTCTGCACGGCCGGCAAAAAGGCTGAAGGCAAGGACGGCGAGAAGGAGGGAGACGAACCAGAAACAAACGCGCCTCAACAGACTCGCCCGGTCGCTGCTGGTGGATGTTGGCATGCCGCACCCTCCATGATGACGGAGCCAGTTTAATATAATACGTCTCCTTGCGCCAGTTTTAGTGGAGTTCTCTTGATTTCAGGGCGTCAAAGACGAGACCTGGGTCACCGCCTGCCAGCTCGATTTATACTCGGCTCGTCTGGAGGAAATATGGCACTACCGGTCACTATAGACGTGAGCACGTTCCAGAAGCCTCTAGCAGAGCTTGCCGTAACGATGGCACTTAAAGTTGAGCGGGAAGGAAGAGCGCAGCTAAGTGCTCCGATTTATGTGCCGATCGATATTGGGGTTCTACTCCGAAGTTCGAATGAGACGTTGAATCTCCTCTGGTACATCAATGCAGATGAGCATGTGAACGGTGACCCCGATTTTAGGCCTATTTATTCGATTGCATCGGCCCCTCTGGTCCGAAATACGATTGACAACCTATACAACATCACCTACCTGCTACAAGACCCAATCCACAACGGGCGTGCATTTCGGCTAAGTGGAATTAAGAAGGAACAACGAGATCTCAATGACGACGAGGCTCGATATGGCGGACAGCCTGAATGGGATAGCTGGCTGGTAGAATCGCGCGCAAAGCTCGGATTGAATCTACGTGAGCTTGGCGCGACCCAATCTGAGGTGGACTCGCAGCCCGATTGGATGACGTTGGGAAAATACCTAAGCCAAAAAGGCCCGGGCGGCTCTTTAAATGATCATCAACTCTTCCTCTCGACGTTCATGTACGGCCCTTGGCGTGAATATTCCGCCCTGGCGCACGGTGGCCCGGAGGCACTACGTGACGTCGGCATGTATTACACCTACAAAGAACAGCCGTTTAAGGACCGTCCATTAATCGAAGATGCGCTAAACCGGTCCAGGGCCCTCCACATGATGCGTGCTTCGGTCGCATTGCTTGCAACCATAACGGAGCTTCAGCTCTTCTTTCATTTCAGAGACGCAAATATTGATTCTCGCTTCCACAAAGTTTGGGACGCGCTTCTCGTTTACCCAGAAGCCAAGGAGCTATACGTGGGGCGTTACGAAAAACTGATGAAAGCCAAGGGGATATTTCCATCGGCATGAGAGCGGAGAGTTAAGTCTGCATTTGGGAATTGAATAGCTGGGGACGAGACAATGCACGCTCCTGCGTCGCATGCATTGTCATCCCAATTCTTAGAGACGTGTTCTGCCGGGGATGAATCTCCGGCCTAGCGGATTGCAACACTCTGCCCTCGCGGGTGGTTGATTGGTGCTCGTGTGCGGCACTGCCTCCCACTCTTCGCCGGAAAAAAGGCGAAGGATGGGGCATCCGGCAGGGGCTGAAGCCCTTGATTTATGCGGCTTCTACGGCACGACTGAAGTCGTGCCCTGATACAAGGCCGCTTCTGCCCACGGCTGAAGTTGTGCCCTGACACAGGACCATTTGTGCGGCACGGCTAATGTCGCGCCTGTTCCAAAACCATTTAGGCAACTGGTTCGAGGACATTTTTCAAACATACGCCGGAACTGGTTGCATGAATGCGAGCTAGTCAGTAAGGGAGTGCCCGCA
>Ga0187847_10001253_pt1 | contig 23591 bp, 18 predicted proteins | sample June2016WEW_4_10_FD_132458 | JGI IMG/M metagenome (GOLD analysis project Ga0187847, IMG submission 132458) | Peatland microbial communities from SPRUCE experiment site at the Marcell Experimental Forest, Minnesota, USA - June2016WEW_4_10 | ecosystem: Environmental > Terrestrial > Soil >...
CGTGACGGGCCAGAATGGATTTAGCGGTAGCGTAACCCTGGCGGCATCTGGATTGCCCAGTGGCGTTACCGCGGCATTCGGGACGAACCCGACCACCGGAAGCAGCGTGCTCACGTTCACCGCTAGCAACACCGCCAGCACTGGTACTGCAACCGTGACCATCAAAGGGACCTCGGGCAGCCTGACTGCAACGACCACCGTGGCGCTGACAGTCAATCCCGCGCCGAGTTTCACAATCGGAGCCTCGCCCACCTCGCTGACCATTACTCAGAGCAGTAGTGGAAAGAGCACAATCACGATCACCAGTCAGAACAACTTCAGCACCGCAACCACGTTGAGTGCTACCGGCCTGCCCAAGGGTGTGACCGCAAGTTTCTCACCCAGTTCCGTAACTCCCAAGGCAAACGCCAGTGCGACATCAACTCTCACGCTCACCGCTTCCTCTTCGGCGACCACTGGAACGGCCACAGTTACGGTGACCGGAAGCTCCGGCTCGCTCACAAAAAGCACTACTATTGTATTGACGATAAACAAATAGTCATGGCGGGAAGCGTTGCAACTTTCAAATGAAGACAAGGTTGACAAGGTTGCACGATCTAATAATCTTATCGTTCACGCCGTAGGCCGAATTGACATAGAGAGTCAATTTGGTCAATTTGTGATGAAAACCAGAAAACCAGTGCGGACACCATTGAATGCGAGGTTGAAATTGTTGGTTTCGCTGTTACCAGCCGTGAGAGCAAAGTCCACGTTGACGGCCGTCGTCGCGCGAAAAGCATTTCCCCTCACCCATTCCCCATTCCAGGCGGGACCTGTACGTGTTCGATTCCGGACGTCATCTTCCTGAACTTCCTTAATGCAACCGTCAGTTGCTGTTCGGTCCGCTCACTACCTTCTGTTCTGAAGGCTGTTCTTGCGACCGTCCCTTATTGGTCAATCAGTCAATCACTTGACTCCTTCTCCTAAGAGCACACAAAGAGACCTTGATGCCCAGGCCAGTGATGGGCGAACAAATAGCGAATATGATAGATTACTGGCGTGCCTCTTAAAACCTGTACCGTCGTCGTCCACGATCGGAATGACACCGCGCACGCGATCGACGTCACCGCCGAGTCGTTGTACGAGGCCATCGCCGCGGCCCTGGCTTCGCTGCGCGGTCACGATTGGGTCGGCGACATCGGACGCGGACTGACCACCGTTACCGTGAAGGTCCGGCATCCCGAGGTTACGCATGTCGTCAAGATTCAGGATTTTGAGAACTGGCTGAACCGAGGCTGCAAGAGTCCGGCTGAGACCGCGCTGAAAACGAGGTTGCGACAGATGCTGGGAATGCGCGAACAATAAACATAGATAGATAATAGATGGATAGATGATGACCAACTGCAGGGGCCAGCGTATTCGGTGTCTTGCCGGTCGGGATCTGCCCCTTTGCGGTTAATGCCGATGTCACCCAGTCGTGCGTCCGGTCATCCGGTAGCCCGGCGAATCTTCCGCGGGCAGAGCGCAGTGTGGCGTGCACTCCGAGCCATGCGTCGGCAAAGGCCGCGGAAAACATAACGACGGTGACCTTTCCGAAGGCCAGCTCCAAACTGGATTGACGTAACTGGAGGCACGACCGCGGGATTGAATTATCGAGCCGGACCGACTGCCGATCGAGGAGCAGAGCCCGGCCCGCTGTGAGCGAGAGACTCCATTTATCGCTGATTAGTTGCGAGATCGGGCCGAGCTTCCGGTTGGCTTCGCAGTCGAAGCGGCCTTGGGCGCTTGCCCGCTCGTCGCAGCGGCCAGTGGGTTTTCCGCGTCTCCCTCCTGGGAACAATAGAGAAATTGTTCGATTTCCTCGATGCGCTCGCTGGCGTCCCGGTAACCGATCTCGATCAGGTCGCGCGTGTAGTTGGGCGTGAACAGCAGATAACTCATCAGATCCGCACAGGAAGCCGCGTCCCGTCCCAAACTCGATACAAAGTACTGGATCAAAGCGGGCATGTCCTTCTGATGCTGCGCCGCCAGATCTGACAAATTGACCGAAGGCGCGATGAGGAAAGTCCTGATGGGCCGTATCTTTTCGCTTCCTTCAATCCCCAGCTGATTGATGTGGCCATCGGTGAGCAACTGATTCAAATGTTCAAGGTGCTCGATGTCAGTTGCGAGATGATCGAGAAACATAACGTTCAAAAGAACTCCCATGACCTGCGCGAGCGAGGGATTTCTCGGGTCTGTGGTTTCCTCTTGACTCTCTTTATCTCCGCAGCGGACGCCGATCGCGAAAACCCTCTCCGCCCCCAGGCGGATCACCGGGCTGAGCGGCTGTTGCAGGCGCGTACAACCATCGCCGAAGAAGGCGGATCCGCGCGGTATTTTGAGTTTTACCGGCTGGAAAACCAGTGGAATCGCCGAGGACGCGCAAACGTGTGCGACCGTGATCTTGGTGGCAACCGTCACCAGGCGGATCCGCTTCCACATCGGATGGCCCCTCTTTCCCTGGATGAAGAGATAGCTTTTTCCGGAGTTGTAGTTGGTCGCGGAAATCGCCAGCGCGTAGAGGTCTCCGCCCTTGATGTTCTCCTGGATCCGGTCGCAGTCCAGGTGCTTACCGAGAAAATGGTGCAGGGGCGTGGCGTCTAACAACGATCGGGCATTGCCTCCTCCCAGAATCGCTCCAAAGGAGAGATCGAGGATCCAGGTGAGGGAATTGCGCGCCTGAGGCAGGAAGCCGCAGTGAAAGATATCGGAAGGCCGCAGAGTCGCCCAGGTGTCTGCAATTTGCTGGGTTGCCAAGACAAAATCGCCGCAACCTGTGGCCAAAGCGGCGCCATTGATCGCTCCGGCGGAAGCACCGCCTATGATGGGAAAAGGATTGCCGTGTGTGCGGGCGCGTTTCAGTTCGCCAATGCGCTTGAGAACACCCGCTTGATAAGCGCCGCGAGCGCCGCCGCCCGTCATGACGAGACCGACCGCGTTTTCCATCGTCTTCTTTCGCGCGGCCCACCTGGGGAGCGTCTCGTTCAGTGACTGCTTCCCGTGCGGCCGCACTCAGTCATAGTGACTTCAGCACCTGGCCTGGCAGCAGTTACGCGACCAAGTCCATGGAGTGCTGCGCTGACAAGCGTCTTTTCCGGCTCGATGGCGATGCATATAAACCTGCTCCCATCGGCGATACCTTTGCCCGCTGATGCTATTCAACCTCACCAGGCTCACTTTTGGCTGTGACAAGACTCACGGCGCCGCGTGAGAGCAAGCTTGGGGATTCTGGGCCGGCCACTCTTGTTCGCGGGGCCAAAATTTCAGGCGGATCACGGATAAAACTGGCAGGGGCCGGCGCATGCAGTTCGGCGCGCAACGCGCCCTCGGTGAACCTTAACCACACCGCAAGCTGGCTCCTGAAGCAAGGACCGCGAAGTGATCCTTTTGCATTCGTCCAATCGACGGACTCGAAGATGAGAGCAGATCCTCGCGGCTAGAATAACCGGATCGCCTTCGCCCGCCGCACCGCCGGTATTTTTCTCAGAACCGACAGCACCGTTTCCGGCACTTGTCCGTCAACCTGAACGACTGCCACCGCCTCGCGTAGAGTACTGGGCGCTTCATTTTCCGACAGCCGGCCCAGAGAAAAATTAGCGATGTTGATCCGGTGTTCGCCGAGGATCGTGCCCACCCGTCCAATGACCCCCGGCACGTCATCATTGCGCAGGTAGATCAAATCGCGCTCCAGAGGCGCCTCCACATCAATACCGTCGACATGCAAAAGGCGCGGCATGTTCCCATGCAAAACCGTTCCCTTGACGAAATGTTCTTCCTGGCTGGTCTTGAGGAAAATGGAAATCACGCTTTCTCCCCTGGAGCTTTTGGCCTTGCTCGCTTCATGTACCCGTAAACCAAGAGAAGCGGCGATGGTTGTGGCATTCACCAGATTGGCTTGTTCCTCCAGTCCCTGATTGAGAATGCCCTTGATGGCGGCATTGCGGACGAGCTCAGTTTTTCCTTCCGCGATGTGGCCGCTGTAACGCACCGAGATCTCCTCAATCATCCCTTCGCTGGTTTGAGCAAGAAACGCGCCCAGCCTCTCCGCTAGCACCGTAAAGGGCTGCAATACCAGATATTCCTCGTGCGACACCGATGGCACATTCACCGCATTCTGGATAACACCATGCTTCAGATATTCCTTCACCTGGAGTGCGATTTGGTAGCCCACCGCCTCCTCTGCCTCACGCGTGGAACCGCCGATATGCGGCGTGAGCACCACGTTGGGTAACGATGTTAAGGGCGAGTTCCGGAGAGGTTCGTGCACAAAAACGTCCAGCGCGGCGGCCGCCACTTGGCCCAGTTGGAGCGCTTCCGCCAGGGCTGTTTCATCCACCAGTTCGCCCCGGGCGCAGTTCACCAGACGTATGCCCTTTTTCATCTTCTGCAAGGATTCCGCGTTGATCATCCGGATGGTCTGCGGATTGAGGCCCACGTGTAGCGTAAGGTAGTCGGCGACGGCGTAGATTTCGTCCATCGACGCCATGCGGATGCTGTGATCTTTGGCGATGGCCGCTGAGACGAATGGATCATGGGCCACGATTTCCATGCCAAAGGCGCGCGCCCGCTGCGCCACTTCCATGCCGACTTTTCCCAAGCCAACGATCCCGATGGTTTTGCCCCTCAGCTCGGTCCCCTGCATCGACTTTTTCTCCCATTTGCCGGCGTGCATGAGCGCGTCGGCCCGGCACAAATGGCGCGCCATGGCCAGCATCATGCCGATGGTTTGCTCGGCCACCGCCACGGCATTGGCCCCTGGCGTGTTCATGACCGCAATGCCTTTGCGCGTGGCCGCGTCCAGATCGATGTTGTCCACCCCAACACCCGCGCGGCCAATAACCCGTAACCTAGGCGCATGCTCGAGCAAGGCCACATCCACTTGCACCGCGGAGCGGACAACCAAAGCATCCGCCGACTCAAGCTCCACCGCCAGCCTGCCATCCAATTGTTCATGGGTAATGACGGTCCACTGCGGCTCCCTAAGCAGGTCCACGGCAGAAGAAGAGATTTTTTCCGCGACGACGATTTTCATAGCCATTCCGAAGATTGTCTAACAGTCCAGGCGTTAGGCACGGCCCCGAGTACCGGTTGAGCGCGATATTCGACACTCCGAGGCCCCGCTCTCACGCGCATTCCACTCTGCCAGATGCTTACCGCCGCGGCATGAAAAGCCACCGCTTTCGGTTGCACCCCGAGGTCACGCCCCGACCGGCTGACGCCGCGCGGCCTGGCTCCGGGCATAGACTTCCTGGGCCGCGCGCACGGCCGAACCGTATTGCACGGGCTTCGCCGTCACGCTCGTGAGGACCTGCTCGAGCGCGCCCAGGATTCCGATGGTGTCCAGATAGTCGTAGTAGCCTATGTGCGCAATGCGGAACAGCTTGCCCTTCATCTCGCCCTGCCCGTTGGCTACAACCGCAGAGAAGGTCTCGCGGAACTCTTTCACGATCGCGCCGGAATCGAGTCCCGCGGGGGCGTTGATCGCGGTGAGCGCGGCCGCCGGACACGAAGGAGAAAACAGCGTCAAGCCCAGCGCCTTGGCTCCGGCGCGGGTCATCTCCGCCGCAAGTTCGGCGTTCTCCACCAGGGCTTTGCGCCCGGCCACCATGTCGCCGGCGCCCATTTGCCGGACAAAATCCAGGGCCGCACCCAAAGCGGCCCACAACGAAGTCGCCGGAGTGTAGGCCGACTCACCCTTGGCTGCGTTTTTGCGTTCTTTGCGGAAGTCGAAATAATAGCGCGGAGATTTTGCGACCTCCATCCGCTTCCAGGCGCGTTCGCTGAAAGCCGCATAGGCAAGCCCAGGAGGCACCATGAGCGCCTTCTGCGAGCCGCCAATGATCACGTCGATTCCCCAACCGTCGACGTCGAGGTGGGTTGTTCCCAGCCCGGTAATGGCATCTACGATGAGCAACGTGTTATCGCCCTGTGCGTGCACCAACCTGGCGATCTCCTGGACGTCATGTCTGGCGCCGGTGGAACTCTCCGTCGCCTGCACAAAGACGGCGCGCACCTCGGGCGTCAACTTCTGCCGTATTTCGTCAAGCGAAAACGTCTGACCGTAGGGCGCCGTGATCAGGTCGACCGCGCAGCCAAAAGCCTTGGCCAGGTCGTTCCAGCGTTCACCAAATTTTCCGGCGGTGAGCACCAGGACCTTGTCCCCGGGCGAGGTCAGATTGGAGACCGAACCTTCCATCACACCGGTGCCGGAGCAGGTCAGCACAAGCACGTCGTTGTTGGTGCCGATGAAGGTCTTCATCTCATTCAGCACCCGCGTGAACAACGCGCGGAAATCAGCGGTGCGATGGTGCATGGCAAACGAGGCCATGGCCGTCTGCCCCGCAGGGAGCAGAGGTGTGGGTCCGGGCGTAAAGAGGCGGTTTTTCAGCAGCATGGCATGAGTCCTCAGGTAATAAGATTTGTTGTTAGTTTACCGGACCCCACGCCGAACGCGAATCTCGTGAGGAGAACAAACCCGGATATGGCATCCAATTGGACATCACTTTACCCGGGATCTTCTGCTCCGTTTTACCTCGACGGCAAAGGGCAACCAACGGCCGCCGAGCTACATGTCGACTTTCTCCCCGTCAGCGTTGACGCCGAGGACGTCATCCCAGTTTTCCGGAGATTGGGCACACCAGGATTGGACACAACAGGATTGGACACAGAAGCGAGGCTGTACTTGACCTTGAAGCCTGCGTTGCAGTTCGAACCGACATGCTGGCCTTCGCCTGTATTCGTGATCAGCGTCGGTGTCGCCGGCTCACTTGTGGAGCTCAATGGCCACGACATGGGCCACCGGCGGTTGAGCCGAGGATTCGACATACTCAACCTTCGCCGCCATACCCTCCAAATCCTTACAGGGATTGAGGTCTCCCTTGGGCGCAAAACCGAGAGCCGTGTACCCGATCTTATAGAAGTTACTGCTATGCAATGACATCGTCTTGGTTTTGGCGGCCATCGTCAGATCCATTTCTGAAACATGGCAATGCACGTTCTGCAGCGTGCCTAGCAGGAAACGATGCGGCCCCTTGGGTAGCTCTTCGTTGGGCGCGCCAGCATCAGCTGCTATGGTTCCCGCGGACGCGTCACCGGTCTGGGTTTCGAATTTAAGTTGTCCCTCCGTCTGCCGTTCCCGAGCAGCCGCGTACCTCTCGACTTGCGCGAGAGAGTTCTCTACCATCGCCGTTTCGGCCGGAGACTTGGCCATCCGCAAGGCTTCATGGAGCACGGCCATCGCGTCTTTGCCCCGTTCCATCTGCATGAGCACGCTGGCCGTGGTCATGCGATAGCTGACGTTGCCCGGATCCAGTTGCACTGCGGCGAGTATCATCATGTGCGCCTCGTCGAGATTTTGGCGCCGCATGCCCTCAAACGCCGCCAGTCGCTCAAAGGGCGGCGCAAATGACGGATTGAGTTTGATGGCGGCCCGTAAACTCGCCTCCACCTGAGCGTCATCGCCGCCGCTGGCCCCGGCGCTCATTGCAATCGCGGCATAATAGTAGTGGGCGATATAACTCTGGGAGTCAAGTTTCACAGCCTTTTCGTACCACTTGCGCGCCTGGTCCAGATGGTCGGCGCGAAACTCCAGAAATCCCATGGTTTCGTGCGCCGAAACATTCGTTGGATCGTCCTGCAGCACGCGCTCGAGGAGCGGCCGGGCATCCGCAACTCGATCGTTACAGACAAGGAAATCACCGCGCACCGCGTCGGCCTGGGTCTCGGTCAGCGGCTGCACCTTGAATGCTGCTTCGTCCACATCGGTCGAAGTCGCCATCCTGAAATAGCTGAAGCTGCCTTGCCGAATGTAGCTTTCCAGGTTCTCCTGCAGCTGCTTGAGATCGCCAAACACGCGTGTAGCCGCGGTCACCGCGTCCACCTTCTGTTCCAGGAGTCCTGTGTAGTCGGTCAAGCGATGGGTTTTCGCCTGAAAGTCCTTTACTTGCAGGTAGTGGGTCAGCGCCCACGACTCGGCATAGAAGATGGAACCTTTCTTCTCCTCATGATAGTAGGGTGAAGTGCTGTCTACGGTGAACAGCGTAGCCAGAGGCAGCAGCCGGTTCTCGCGCAGCCAGAGAATGTTCTCCTGACTCGGCTCCCCGAGCGCGACGTCCTTGTCGTGAATGTCGGTATTTTCATAAAACTCGGCCAGCCCCTCATTCAGCCACAAGGGCAGCCATTCCGCGGACTTGCTGAGAAGCAGGTGCGTGTACTCGTGATAGACCACCGCGTAAGGGTGTTGGCCTTCGGCATCCACTCGCATGAGAACGTAGTTTTTGTCAGGCGTGCGCAGAAAGAGTCCGCCCAACTTGAGTTGTCCTTTCGCCAGATAAGCTTGCGGCTCCAGCGCGCGAAAATTGTTCTCGTCCTTGATTGCCAGCACGATGATGGGCGAGCCATTGTCGATGGATACGTGTGGAAATGCCACATGAAAAACCGACCGCATGCGCTCAAACTGGTCCGCGATGCGCCGCCCCGTCTTCTCATTGGAGTTCGTTACTACCGCGAAATGCTGACTGCGCACTTCCAGCCAGTTCGCCGGCTTATCGTGCGCCCAGGCGAGCGCAGCCGCGAACAAGAACAAGAACAAAGACAGGCGCAGAGCAATCGGTTTCCACATAGCGGCGAGCCGATACAAGAGTAAACAAGAGCCAAATGAATCGGAATCGCCTTATTTGGCCCGAGAAACGAACAAGCGATTTTACGCCCATCCCTATTCGTGTCAATGTGAAACACTTTTCGGCAGTGGTGCAGTTTGGTTTTCCACAGGGTAGCGCCATGAACCGAACTGCACCACTACCCACTTTTCCGTGTTTTTCGTCCGCTTCGTCCCCCGGGCACGGAAATTCCGCACCACCACAGCCGAAATTGCCGCCATGGTCTGCATACTTTTGCGACCCTGCACCCCTCAACTCGCGGCAGACCCACTCCGCCGAGGACCTGACTTGCTGGTAACCAGGTCCAGTCGGTTCCGTGTCCTGCTCTTAGCTCCCGCCGTCGAGCTTGCGCAGGTAATCTCCCCACTTCGGATCGTAGCCTGGGGTGCGGTTTTCAAGGCGCGCCCCCTCGTTCCACCAATGGGCCTTGCCCCGCCCCATGCCGGCGCCTCTTCGGGTGTGGAGATCCAGCATGAAGTCCTGCACCTCCACTTTGCGCTCGCCGCGAGCCACCACTGCGCGCGTCCAACCGGCAAGTTCCATCGACATATTGTCTTTTTGCGCTGTGGCCAGCAAACGAACGGCATGGGCACAGTAGATCCAGCGGTCGCTGCGGTCTGGCATGCGCTGGCGCTGCTGGTTGAGGGCCTCGATGATTGCCGGTGCCATCGCCAGGCCCAGACCCACATCTTCGGTGGCGATGATTTCAAGACGACGCCACAGTAATTCTTCGCACTCGGCTCCGGAGGAAAACAGCTCGTAGGCCGCCAGTGCCGCCTCCTCCACCCAACCGCGACGGATGGATTTCTGCAGCACCGAGCGCAACTCGTCGACACTGTATCCGTGGACGCTGGTGGTTCGACTCCAGAGGTCACGGCTCTGGTAGTTTGCTTCATCTTCGGGTGTTGATGACATGGTGCTCCTTCCCCTGGTGGGTGCCGGATTAGTTGTAATACTTCACAATTCTGCGCTCGATGAGCGAGGCGACCAAGTAAAGCGTCAGGCCGATGCCAATCGTTACGACGGAGGCGGCCAGCGCCTGATCCATGTCGAGATCGGAGGTCGAGGTGGCAATCAGGAAGCCGAGACCTCCGGTCTGCAGGAGAAATTCGGCAACCAGCGCCGACAGTACGCTCTGCACCGAAAGCACTCGCAGCGCCACCGCCAGACTGGGCACGGCGGCCGGGAGTGCCAGACGCGTGAGCTGGTTCCACCATCCGGCGCCCTGCACGACAAAATATTCGCGCGCCATCGGAGGCAGCGCCTTCATGCCAGAAGTGGCGAAGACAAAGCCGGGCAGAAAGCAGAGAATAATGACGGTGACGAACACCGTGCGATCGTCATATCCAAAAAGGCGCGTCAACACCGGGATCAAGCAGACGACCGGTACCGACGTCAGCAAGAGGGCCAACGGGATCGTCAGTCCGGCGAGGATCCGCGACATCCAGGCCAGGATGGCGAGCAGCATCCCACAGGCTAAACCTCCGCCCATGCCGAAAAGTGCGACTTCGATCGTGTGCAACGCAGGCCGCAAGTATTCGGACGGGTTATGAATCAGCTGGCGCGCGACCGCGAGCGGGGTTACCATGACAATCGCGTTCAAACCGCTATGCCGCACCCACCAGTACCACGCCACCAGCAGCAAGATCACGGCCCAGGCTTGAGCAAGGAAGCGTCTCATTTGCCAAACCTTCGCGACACAGCTTGCTCGAGCGTCGCCGCCGCCAGAAAGGCGGTCAGGGATAGGGTCGCCGTCATCGCCACCGCCGCCCACATGAGCCGAATCTGGAAGTTCTGCATGGCGTTCAGGATTATCAGGCCTAGCCCCTGCGGCGCGCCGAACCACTCCCCGAGGATCGCTCCCATAAACGACGCGGAGACCGCCGCCTTCAGCCCGCTGGCCAGATGCGGCAAGGCCGACGGCAGTTCCAGATGAAGCAGACGCTTCCACGAGTTGGCGCCGAACCCCGTCATCACGTCCCGCAGGGCGGGGGGCGCGCCCGCCAAGCCCGTAGAGGCCGCGACATACATAAGGAAGAACACTTGAATGGCGGCGAGCACGGTTGGCGTCTGGCTGCGACTGAAGACCACGATCAAGACCGGCCCGAGAGCGATGGGCGGCGTGGCATTTACCATGAGTGCCAGGCGGTCAAGGCCAGGCCGCAACGGGGAGAGCAGGCGCATGACGATTGCGAGCAGCACGGCGAGTGAACTACCGAAGAGCAATCCTTTGGCCGCCGACGCGAGCGTAGACGAGGCAGAACGAGCCAGGAGACGAAACGTTTCGGGAGCGAACAAGGTGACGGCAACGTCGCTGACCGCGGGAAGCACCGGCCCGCCTATGCCGGATTTCCCGGCCCACTGCCACAACGCCAGGAACAGCACCAAACCCAACCCTGCGTAGATCGTGTTGGAGGTGCGGCGGCTGGGCGTTTTCTCCATGGCGATGTCGTTCTCTAGGAATGCAGACAAAGCGTAACCTGGTCCGTCAGACGATGAAACTCATCGCTGCGTAAAAGTTCCGGAGTTCGGGGCCGCGGAAACGGAACCCCGACGACCGCGGCGATCGCGCCGGGTTTCTCCATCACCACGGTTCGATCGGATAGGAAAAGCGCCTCTTCGACCGAATGGGTCACCAGCAAGGTCGTGATGGCTCGATCCCGCCAGATGCGTGCCAGTTCAATATTGAGTCGGCGTCTGGTGACGACGTCGAGCGCTCCGAATGGCTCATCGAGCAGCAAAACGTCGGGCTCGAGACAAAGCGAGCGGGCAATCGCCGCCCGTTGCCGCATTCCGCCGGAGAGCTGGCTCGGTCGGGTCGGCTCGAACCCCTTGAGACCCACTAAATCGATCAACTGGCGCACCCGGTCCCGGTTCACGCGTAGCCCCGCGAGTTTGAAGGGCAGCGCGAGATTGTTCTCCACCGAAAGCCAGGGCAGCAGCGCGGAATCCTGAAACGCGATTCCGAGGCGATGCCGGCGTACGAGCTCTTCGGGGGCAGCACCGCCGATGCGAACGCTGCCGCTCGAAGGCTGCTCGAGACCAGCGACCAGATGGAGAAGCGTAGTCTTGCCGCAGCCGGAAGGTCCGACAATAGCCAGAAACTCGCCCCCCAAGACACCGAGGTCAAGATGTCGAATGGCTTCCACGACCACACCGCGGCGTGGAGTATAGCGCTTGCTTAAATCGCGGATTTCCAAACCTGCGCCGCTCATCGATTTGCCCGTCGATCCCCGTCTGTCTTCGCCGATCACGCGCCCGTCGCGCAATCAAAACGATCCATGATGCTGGCGTATTGCTTGTTGACCCGCTGGCGCATGGGGCCGAGGTCAACGGTGAGCAGTTGGCGGTCTTTCATGACTACCCGACCGTCGATGATCACCGTCTGCACGTCCCGGCCCACGGTGTGTTCGGCGGCGGTGATGACCGGATCGTACATCGGATACTGGTCGTAATCGCCTGTCCCGATCAGAATGATGTCGGCGAGTTTTCCGATTTCGAGGCTGCCAATCTGGGCCTCCAAACGGGCCGCCCGCGCGCCACCCCGAACCACCTGGCGCAGCATCTCCACGTAGCTCATGGGCGCCGAGCCATGCAGAGGCGTTCCCTCCAGGATCTGCTGGCCGAGCACGGCATAATGTGCTACCTGGAAAAGGTCGAGAGTTCCGCGCGTGGCCGCCCCATCCGTACCCAGACCGACACGCACCTTGCGCCGCACCAGCTCAAACAAACGCGGCGCGCCGATGATGAAATTATTCATCGCGCAATGGCAGGAGCTCACGTCACGGGCAGCGTAGAGCTCAATTTCCGTGTGACTCATCAGCACCGAATGAGCGCAGTGCAGGCGTTCGTTCAGCACACCGATGGCCTCAAGATACTCGGCCGGGCGTGCGCCAAATTGGTCGATTGCATATTCCACCTCGTAGGTACCTTCGCACAGGTGCGTGTGGATATAGGTGTCCAGCTGGTGCGCCAAGGCGTCCATGTCGCGCCGCAGCTGTTCGGAGTTCACCACAATCTGACGCAACGCCAGCCAGGCGTTGACGCGCGGATGTTTCTCCCAGCGCTTGACGAGCGACTCACTCCGTTGCAAGGCCTCCCGGCTGGAAAGGCGAAAACCCGGAGGCAGGGTTTCGTCGATGTCCATGGTGGACATGGCGATGCGCCCGCGAATACCAATCTCGTCGGCGGCCCGCCCCATTTCGTCCGGGCAAGGCCCCCCCGCTTCAAGAAAGCAGGTGGTGCCGCAACTGATCATCGAAGAGTAGGCGCTCAGACCGCTCGAGTAAACGTCCTCAGGTTCAAGTCCACTCTCAAAGGGGATCAGATAACGCTTCCAGATCGGCTCGCGCAGATTCCCCATGTAGCCGAGAGAAGCCAGCTTGCCACGCAAGAACTGCTGCGCGGTGTGCACGTGGCAATCCACCAGGCCGGGCATGGCAATCATGCCATTGGCCTTCAGGGTCTCCTTGGCGCGGAAACGGCTTCGAGCCTTGCTGCTCTCACCGAGCCACACAATCTTATTGCCGGAGATTGCGATGGCCCCGTCGCGGACGACAGTATTGGCGTCATCGAAGGTCAACACCTCGGCCCCGGTGATGAGCAGGTCGAGGACTGTGTCCGAACCCCGTCCTTCTATAATGTCGCGGTTTCCCGATTGCATATTGTTTTTAATCTTGGTCTTGATCGTCGACCGGCTCAAAGTGCCGGAAAATCACAAGGGCAATCCCTGATAGGCCTCGGCGAGCAGGCTCATGTCCATGATCCGCGCCGGGTCCGGCAGGTTATTGCGGCCCGTGGCCCGCGCGACATCGTACATGGAACCGCGAAGCTGTTCGTCGCTAACCCAGTAGGGACCCCGCGTGCCTGGGACTTTCTCGAGTTCGAGCTGCAGCTGATTCAGTCGCGCTTGCTGGTGAACCGAAAACCCGTAGTCGCGCCCGTACTTGGATACGACCAGCGACGCCGCATAGCTCGGGTCTTTCTTGTTGTCGAGGTAGCCGAGCAACAATGCGTGAAGAAAGGCGACAAAGGTCGAGCGTTCCGCCGTCAGCCGCTTCCGCTCCACGACCAGCAACTGCGAAGGAACGCGGAAGCCGAACTGGTCCATGCGCGCAACCAGGAAGTCTTTGCCCGGCTTGAGATTCATGTCTTCAAAAATGACCGGCTGATTGGTGACAAAGCAGAAATAGGCGTCTCCGGCACCGGCGAGCAGCGCGTCCGGGGAGTAGCCGGCGGGAATATAGCGGCGTTCGGGTGGAAGATGGTTGATCTTGAATACGGCGTCGAGTACATCACGCTCCGCCGGTCCCTGCACCAGAAAGCGCGTACCGGGAAGATCGGCAGGCTTCAGGACGGGTCGACGCGGCAGCGAGATCAGCCCTTCAGGAGTGACCGGAACCATCGAAGCAATGATGACAAAGTCATTGCCATGAGCCTCGGCATCCAGCAATTGCAGCCAACTGGTACCGGCGATGTCAGCCTGTCCCGCCGCCAGAGTCACGAGGGAAACCGGGGCATTCGGCCCTCCGCCGAGATACTGGAGCGAGAGGCCGGCGTGGGCGAAGTGCTGCTTCTCCATGCCAACGAAGATGTCGGCATATTCGCTGTTCGGCACCCAACCGAACGCAATCGTCAGGGACCGGGTCGTGCCCGCAGCCTCCGAGCGCGGGCCGAGCACGGCCGTGAATCCGCAGGCCAGCGTGCCGGCCAAGAAATATCTTCGGGTCAATAGCCTCATTGGTTCCAGGGTTCCGTCGGTCGTATCCCGATACGCTCGTTCCACGCTAGAAAATATAGTGCAGCAACAGTACGCCGGCCAGAACGTAGGCCACCGGTTTCACCTGGCGACCACGGCGCAAAGCCGCGAGCAACACAATATTGGTGACGAAACCGAGCGCCAAACCATCGCTGGCCGAGGCCAGCAAGGTCAGCATCATCGTCACCAGGGCCGTGGCCGCCACTACCCCATCACGCAAATCAAGATCGGCAAGGCCTTCCATCATGAATATGCCGATCATCACCAGAGCCGGCGTCGTCGCCACCGGAGGCACAATGGCAATCAAAGGATTCAAGAACAGCGCTGCCAGAAAGCTCAAGGCAACCACGATGCTGGACAGGCCGGTACGCGCCCCCTGCTCAACCCCGGCCGCCGATTCCAGATAAATGACGGTGGTCGTGGTACCGAGAAGGGCGCCTCCGGAAGCGGCCGCGGCATCGGCGGAAAGAGCCTGGCGCAATTTCGGCAGATCGCCATTCTCATCATTGAGATGGGCGCGCGTGCCAATGGCCATCAAAACCGCCATCGCGGAAAAGAGGTCGGAAAACAGCAGTGCCAGCACGATGGGAAGGCTCTGCCCGGGATGGCGCAGCGGATAGGCCAGATCGAGTTTCAAGAACAGTGGGGCAATCGAATGCGGCCAGTCGAAAATCTGGTGCGGCACCGGCGTAAGCCTTGCGCCCGGGCTGATGCCCGGCAGCAACATGCCGGCGGCGGTGATCAACACAATGGATAAAATCAGCGCTCCGCGCACGCCGCGGTTCACCAGGATGATGGTAATGAGCATACCGGTGAAACCCAGCAGGACTCGAGGCGAGCTGAAGTTCCCGAGCGCCACAATCGAGTGTGGATTGGCGACGACAATGCCGGCGTTCTTAAGCCCGATAAAAGCAATGAAGAGGCCAATGCCCGCGCCCACCGTCTTTTTGAAACTGGTGGGAAAAGACTCGATGAGTTTGCGGCGAATCCCGGTCACCGAGACCAGCAGGAACAGGAGTCCGCTATAGAAAACCATGGCGATTGCCGCCTGCCAGGGAATGTGCATCCCTTGGCAAACCTGCACCGCGACATAGGCGTTCACTCCCATACCGGGCGCCATGGCCAACGGATAGTTGGTCCGCAGTCCCATGATAACGGTGAAAATCGCGGCCGCCAGCGCGGTTACGCTGATGAGCGCACTCCGGTCCATCCCCGCTTCGGAAAGAATCAGCGGATGCACGACCAGCACATAGGAGAGCGTGCTGAAAGTCGCGAGCCCGCCCAAGACCTCCGTCCAGAACGTCGATCCACGCTCATGATATTGAAAGACGCGCTCGAGCACGCCCGCGGACCGGGTTCGCGCGACATCCTGTGCACTCCCAACCGGCAAGGTCATCGGATTGGCACTACCTCAGGGTCTTTTGCATCTGTCATCCGCAACGAGAAAACCAAAAACAATTGCCCTGCCTTTGGCTAAAAGCGAATTGCCGCTCGTCACGTCTCTAGCTACCAAATCACAGGATGGGTCTCGCCGGTGCGGACGTTCACGAAGCCTTCGGGCAGCGCCTCGCTCGGCGGCATGAGAGTCCATTGCCAGGGAGGGCAGGTGAGAAAGGCATAACAGAGAGCCTCGGTCACGTGTTCCACGCCGAGAAATTCCTGGATACGCGGGACCGGTTTCTCCATCCACTCCAATTTCTCCATCTCCGCCCGCATGGCCAACAGGTCGCTTGCGAGTTCTTCGGCCGGACGTGCGGTCATCAACCCGCCAATCTCCAGCCGAACCCTGGCCACCACGATGCCTTCCCGGACCAGAACAAAACCTCCATCCATTTCGGCCATCGTGTTTGCCGCCAGGGCCATGGCCTCATCGCTCGAGCCGATGGCCCAGGCATTGTGATTGTCGTGCACGATGGACGAACACATCGCCGAATGGGGTGTCTTCATCCCGACGTCTTTCCAGAACATTCGCGAAACCCGGGTGCGCCCCGAATAGCGATCGAGCAGCGCAACTTTCGTGATGGCTCGGGTCGGGTCGCGCTCGACGAATCCGTCCTTCACCGGCAGCTCCACGGTGAAGAAATCCTTCTGATGATGAAAGGGAGGAACGACGGCCGCCTGCACGCTGGTTCGTCCGGCAGGGGCGGGCACGGCGAAATCTGCCGCCACAATTTTGCCGCCCAGATTCACGGTCTTCGTGGCCCAATCCGGCCAGCGGATCTCCGGCACCGCAACCAGCATTTTGTAATCTTCGGAAACCTTCATGCCATCCGCGTAGACGGCCTTGATCTTTACCTGCCCAGGGTCGCTCAGCAGCACCACATCGGCGTAGCGGCCGGCATTGAGCGAACCTACCAGATGGTCCAATCGGAAGTGGCGCGCCGGGTTGCAGGTGCCCAAGGTGTAGGCAGTCTCGACCGGCACGCCGTTCTCGATCGCGCAGCGGATGTTGTAATCCATGGCGCCGCGGCGCAGCGTGGTTTCGGCATTGCGGTCATCGGTCGTGACCGCGACGTTCGACCAGTCGCGGAGACCCTTTTCCGAAAGGGACCTGAGGATGTGCGCCGCGTTCGGCCTTATTTCCAGAAAAATTCCGCGTTCCAGCTTGTCCCATGCCTCCTGCGCTTCGCGGATTTCGTGGTCGGAGCTGATCCCGGCGGCGGCGAAGGCGCAGATCTCTCCCGGCGACAGCAGGCCGGCCCCATGTCCTTCCACCACTCCGCGAGCTTCGAGTGTGGCTTCGATATTTTCCCAGAGTCGTTGGTAGCCGGGATTGTTCGGATTGACCACGGCCGACCAGTCCATCACTTCATCGAGTCCGGTGACCCAAAGATTGCGGTCGATCGAATCGCGGATCTCGTGATAGCCGTAATACCCGCCCGACTCCTCCCAGCCCGTGGGCGGAGTGGCGGAGCCGAGAGAGGGAAAAATCTTGAAGGGACTGCCGTGTTCACGGGCCATCAGCCAGAATTCCACGTTGCGCGCGCCATTGACGTTAGAAAACTCGTGCGACGCCTCGACATTCCAGGTCGTGCCCATGCGCAAGACCAGGTTGGCCTCATACTCGGGGCTCAACATCGTGCTTTCTATGTGCTTGTGCGCTTCGCCAAAACCCGGTACGGCCCACAGCCCTCCGACCGAAACTCTTTTACCGGCCGCGCCCTTCCACTCGCCATGCGGTCCCACCCAAGCAATTCTCTGCCCGCTGACCACGATGTCCCAGTTTTCTTTCCAGCGCAGTGTGTGCACATTCAAAAGCGTTGCGCCTTCCAGCACCAGGTCCGCCTCCAGTTGTGCCAGTGCGACACCGACCAGACGCTGCCGGGTGAGGACTTCTTCACCGGATGTATGACTCGACCGCGTGGTCGCGACCAATCGTAGGCTCCTGAATTTGGAATCGAATGCACCCGCAATACTGCAATCTGTGACGCCGCGGCTCAACGAGGAGATTTCCAATCTTTCACACGGGCCCAAACCACGCAAGTGTAAACTTCTGATGACTACCATGGGTTTTTGCTTTTCCGGCTCTGCCTCTCGACCGGCCTTGTACACTGATGGTTTGACCATGAACACGCCAGGAGCTTTCGCAACAATCGACGCTGCCACCCGCTCCCGCGCGGTGCTGGCTGCTCAGGGCGGAACCGCGTTTGACGTGCTCATCACCGGCGGAACCGTCGTGGATGTCATTACCGGCGAATTACGACTGGCCGATGTCGGCATAACCGGAGCGATGATCTCGAGCGTGCATCCTCCTGGTTCGCGCACTGACGCCACCCTGACGTGGGAGGCCTCGGGGAAGAAAATCTGTCCCGGCTTTATCGACAGCCATGTGCACTTTGAAAGCTCGCACCTGCTGCCTGCACACTACGCGGAGCAGGTTGTGGCTCAGGGCACAACCACCATTTTTTATGATCCGCACGAACTGGCCAACGTGCTCGGCCTCGCAGGCGTGCGTTATGCCATCGAAGCCAGCCGTGGTTTGCCGCTTCGCTTTCTTTGCGCCGCACCGTCCTCGGTACCGTCGGCGGAGGGACTCGAGCTTGCCGGCGCCGAATTTGGCGGCGTCGAGATGCGGGAGATGCTTTCCTGGGATGAGGTCGCCGGGGTGGCCGAAGTCATGGACATGCGCGGTGTGCTCCAGCAAACACCGCGCATGGTCGACGTGGTCGCCGCCGGTCTGGAGTCGGGCAAACTTATCGAGGGCCACGCCCGCGGACTCTGTGGAGCGCAACTCCAGGCCTACGTTTCGGCCGGCATTACCTCCGACCACGAGATCACTTCGGGCGACGACGCGCTCGAAAAACTGCGCGCCGGCCTGGCCCTGGCGATTCGCGGCTCCCATGACTACGTTCTTCCAGAAGTGGTGGAGGCACTCCGCCGTTTGCCGCACCTTTCCTCCCAGGTGAGCATCTGCACCGACGACGTTCCGCCCGACCACCTGGTGGAGCATGGCGGCATGCGAGACGTGATACGCCGCCTGGTGAGTTACGGAATGCCGGCCGTGGAGGCGATCCGTTGTGCAACGTTCAACGCCGCACTGCGGCTCGGACGTTCCGATTTGGGTGCCGTGTGCGCCGGGCGCATCGCCGACCTGGTCATGGTTGACGATCTCGATCAATTCAACGTCGCCAGCGTTTTCGTAGCCGGAAACCACGTTGTCGAAGATGGCCATTGGCTGGTTCCGCTGCCAAGCAATTCCGTGCCCGCGCCGAGAAATACCGTCAAGCTGGGAGAACTCAGCGAGCATGCCTTCCAGATCCGCGTCCCGCGCCCGCGGGCAGGATTCGCCAATGTGCGCGCCATCTTTGGCATGCGTTTCACCGAATGGCGGGAGCTGGAGGTCCAGGTGCGGGACGGCGTCGCTGAAGTACCCGAGGATGCGAGCTTGATTTATGTGCACCATCGACATGGACGGCACGCCGCCGCCGGACAGTGCGCGATTCAACAAGGCATCGGGCGCATGCAGGGCGCGATCGCGACCACATACTCTCATGACTCCCACAACCTGGTGGTGCTGGGGGGAACGCCGAAGGACATGCAGCTCGCCGCCAATACCCTGATTCGTTGCGGCGGAGGGATGGCGGTGGTGCGAGATGGAGCTGTCCTGGCGTTGGTGGAGTTTCCGATTGCCGGAATGCTGTCCGATCTTTCGCCGGCGGCGCTCGCGGAGAAGTTCCGCGCCTTGCGGGCCGCCGCCAGCCGGGTGACGGAGTGGAAACCTCCATACTGGACGTTCAAGGCCATCGAAGGCACCTGTCTGGCGTGCAATCCTGGGCCCCACCTTACCGACCTGGGTCTGACCGATGGCACTGCGCAGACACTGGTTTCGATGCTGCCCCAGTAACCTACGGCTGTTCTCTGGCTCTCCACGAGCCTCGGAAATTGCAGACTACGGCCAGGGAAGCCGGGCTATTCCGCTCACGACTCTCCCGAAACCGTTCGGGATTGATATTCGGCTGGGAAATGAGAACAGGGATGCGGCGCACAATCGACGCCGGACTCGAGTCGCCTGGTGGGTCGGAGCGAGGCGGTGGATTCCAACAGGCGCGCGATAAAGTCACGACCGTGCATACTCTTTCGGATTCGAGAGTATAACTACTCAGTCGGAACAGTGTTCTCCTAAAGGCTCGATTGTTCGACCGAATGCCAGGATCGGCAGCGGTTCGAGGCCGCATCCCATTTGCTCCCGATCCACCGACGGTGGTTAAAAAAAAGGAACAGAATGCAAACCTCATCCACTCTGCTTGCTCCGAGCGCCATGGTTTCTCCCCCTACCGAAGCTCCCTCACCGCGCGGCGGCAAGAGGAAACTCATCTATGACCAGGACCACCGCGGCCCGCTTTCGACCGACACCGTCGCAACCTTGATGCTCCTGCAGGCTGACAATATTGATCTGCTCGGCATCTGCACCGTGACCGGCGACATGTGGGCGAAACAGGAAACTGCCTATGCCCTACGTCTGCTCGAAATCATGGGTCGCTCGGAAGTGCCGGTGTACATGGGCGCGCAAGAACCTTTGCTCAACACGAAGGCCGAAGCACAAATGCGCTACCACATGTTTGGCTCGCGAACGCTCGGAAACGAGGGTTATCTGGGATGCTTTGCCAACGACGGCGGAAACCGTGATCAGGTCGAAGCGCTGCCTCCGCCCTACGGCCGGTTCGCTCAGATCCATGCCCAACCCGAACCGGCCGCGGACTTCATAATCCGTACCATTCGCGCCAATCCCTACGAGGTGACCGTCTATTGCGGTGGCCCAATGACGAACCTGGCGCTAGCCGTGATGCTCGCGCCCGACATTGTGCCGATCACGAAGGAGGTGGTTTTCATGGGCGGAAGCATGCATCGCTCCACCAGTTCCGTGAACGTCTATTTCGATGCCGAAGGCGCCAAGATTGCCGTTCGCGCCGGTTGGCCGAAATTTACGCTGATCACCGCCGACCTGGCCGAAGAAGTCCACCTGCAGGATGATGGCAAGGTGGATTACGTCGTCGCTCACGCTCACTCGCCGATCACGGAGCTGTTTCGCAACTTCGAGCAGAAGCCGCAGCGAGCCAATCCGGGACGGCACTCGTTCCGTATGCCGGATGAAATGATGGCCGCCCACGTGATTGATCCTTCGATTTTTGCCGGCTTCGACGAAATGTATGTCGACATCGTGACGCACAATGACGGCCACTACGGCGACACCTCATTTTGGGACGGTAATTGGAGCCAACTGGGCGAGGGCACGGCCCGATCCGGTCAAAACGGTCCCTCCCTCAAGGCGGGCCGGGTACAGTTGCTCAAAGGGCTCGACAAGAAGCGCTTTCGCGAGCTTTTCCTCGATTTGATGACTCGCCCCGTCCCTCGCATCGGGATCCAGGAGAAGGTGGCGTCGACGACGACCAGAAAGGAAACCCGGTGACCGCGACGCGAAGGGAATTCATCAAAACGGTGGGAGCGGCCATCGCCTCGTCACAGATTTCGCCCACGCACGGTCCTGATGGCGCGCCAACGGGGTCTGTCCCCCAGCCCGGGTCTGCGCCCCCGCCGGCCGGCGCCAGGCGAAAAGTTATTTACGACCAGGACAATTCTGGTCCTTTCGGCACCGACATGCTTGGAACTCTGATGATGCTGCAGGCCGACAACATTGATCTTCTCGGCATCACGCTGGTTACCGGCGACGCCTGGCTGAAACAGGAAATGGCGTTCACGCTCCGCTTGCTCGAAATGATGGGACGCGCCGAGATCCCGGTCTATGCCGGAGCCGAGTTCCCCATGCTCAATACCAAGGAGGAGTGGCAGCTGCGGCTACAACTCTATGGCGGCCACCGGGCCGACCCCTGGATGGGCGCATTCAATCGCGACAATGGCGGTCCGGACCTGATCACGCCGCTGCCGCCGCCTTACGATCGTTTCGCGAGCCTTACCGCCCAGCCGGAGCACGCGGCGCGCTTCATCATCAAGACGGTTCGCGAAAACCCGGGCCAGGTGACCATCTATGCCGGGGGGCCGCTCACCAATCTGGCGCTGGCGATTGCACTCGCCCCCGACATCGTACCCATGGTGCCGGAAGTGGTGTTCATGGGAACGGGTTTTCATGTATTCACCAATGCCTTCAATATCTTTTTCGATCCTGAGGCGGGGCGAAAGGTGTTGCGAGCTCCGTGGCCGAAATTCACCATCGTCTCGGTCGACATCGCCGAACAGGTTCACGAGGGCGATGAAATCGCACCCGGCACGAGGATGATCCAGCAAATCGCCGCTCACGCGGAGAGCCCGATCGCCGATCTTTTCCAAAGGTATGCGCTCGAGCCACTACGCCAGGATCCCAACCTGCGCTTTTTTCGCATGGCCGACGAAATGATCGCCGCCCAGATAATCGACCCCAGTATTTTCACAAAATCCGCGCCCATGTATGTGGACATTTGTTCTACTCCGGGTCCGCGCTACGGGGATTCGATGTTCTGGCCGGCAAATTGGCAGAACGCACCCGAAGCGAGCGGCGGCGCGCTGAGCGCGGCGGATCGGCGAGTTTTCGTCGACCCGCGCCAATTCTATATGGGGCCACCGCCTGCGGCAGGATTAGTTAATGTATTACTTGAAGTCGATCACGACCGTTTCAAGAGGCTATTTTTCGATTTAATGACCAAGCCGATCCGCAAAACCTGACCGCGCCTCGGGCGTCATCACCAATTTCAGGACGCTGAAAGCCTCGATCTCCCGCCGCCCGAGTGGCGGTCGAGCCGTCGGCCACCTTGCTTGCTCCCCTGTCGGATTCGGAATGCGTGCTCGGCTATTGGCTAGGAACGAGGAGCAAGCAAAGCCAGTCGCTCGACCTCCGTGTGTGGCGCTCTCAGCCGATGTCCATCAGTAGATTCCGGGCAGGAGCCGTTTGGTGGCCCGGGTGTACTCTACATATTCCTCGCCGAAGGCTTCGGTCAATGCCATCTCCTCGACCTGGATGCGATAGATCAGCGCTGCCGTCGGAAACGCCAGCATGATGGCCAGGCTCACCCAATTGCCCTGGCTTAGCCCGATTGCCGCGAAGATCAGCAGCATTCCCGTATAGGAAGGGTGCCGTACCCACCGGAATAGACCCGTCTTGTGCACGATCTGCGTGGGATGAATCGCAACATTCGTGCTGAACGATCGCCCCAGAGTGATGATCGCGGTCCAGCGAATGGTGAGTCCGACTACCAACAGGACCAGCGCCGCCGTCCCAAGCCCGTGCAGGCCGCGCAGCATGGTCGAACGGTGCACATCACGGTATGACATAGCGGCCCAGATCGAGCCGAAGATCACCGACAACAACAGCAGCAGGGAACCGCGGTCCTTAACCTCGCCCTTGCTCCGACTGGTACGAGTAAAGAGCTGAAGCAGAACCTCGGACGCAACCCACGCCCAGTACAGTACAACGAAAAGCCTGGCTACGCTCAAGCTGTCCTCGCACGCAGATCACGCTCCACTCCCGCAACCTGACTGTCTTTCGATACGAAGCGAACCGGGCGATGGTTCCCCTGCTTGGCCCGCCAGCCGCAACTCTGCGTAGATTTACGGTAGCGTATTTCACGCAGGATTGTCCCCCCGGATAGCAGTCTCAAAATTGTATGTCCCATTCGGGATGATGTGGGCGTAACAGAGGGGAGAAACCCGTGCCAAGTCGGTATCCA
>Ga0187847_10001254_pt1 | contig 23555 bp, 14 predicted proteins | sample June2016WEW_4_10_FD_132458 | JGI IMG/M metagenome (GOLD analysis project Ga0187847, IMG submission 132458) | Peatland microbial communities from SPRUCE experiment site at the Marcell Experimental Forest, Minnesota, USA - June2016WEW_4_10 | ecosystem: Environmental > Terrestrial > Soil >...
GCGGCCCTGAAAAGGCCGGCGTCGGCGGTTCAATCCCGTCTCTGGCCACCACACTCCTTAGTTTGTACCCTTCCGCCACCGTCCTCAAATTCGATTGAATCCCTTGTTTTGTTGTTACCTTGGTTTGGGTTCGTTCGCCCACGTCCATAAACAGCCGACACGAAACTGGGGCAACTGGCTGCATGCCTGGAGAGTTGCCCCACTATGCTGATGTCTGACCTTCAAATCAAAAATGCGAAGCCAAAGGAAAAGCGCTACAGGCTCTACGATGAGCGATCGATGTGCTTGGAAGCTGGTCCCTCGGGTGGCAAGTGGTGGCGGTTCAAATATGATCTCGGCGAAGGAGCCACAGGACTAACAGCTCCAGAATTGCTCTACGCAATACAGCGGGCAATACAGCGGCTTGAAAAGCGCGGGGCTCCAGAGCGCACACCGCACATTGGCCAGCCGCGAGCAGTGTCTCGATTTGCGATTGCGACCGGCCGTTGCTCTGGTGATATCACTCGCGACCTGCTCGGCTCCATGACTCCGGTGGTTGAACAGCATTTTGCAGCCGCTACAACACCTGAGTTTCGTTATACTGGCGAGGAGCCTCGGGTATCCGCAACTGGAAAGTCTCCCATCAAGCCCGGGTACGAAGTCTTGACAGAGGAGAAATCGACATGGTTCGTGTCTCTGCTCCTGCTTTAGCGCGGATCGTAGTGCTCTGCTTCTTGGCTTCGGCCATCTATTCGAACTCACAGGCCGGCTCGGCGACCCCCGCTGGCGATGTCAACGACGATCTGATTAAGATGATTTCCGCCGGGTTGCCGGAGAGCGTGGTGGTCGCCAAGATCAAGGAGCGGGCAGGGCAATGGGATACCTCGGTCGATGCGCTGATTGTGCTCAAAAGGGCTGGAGCAACTGAAGCCGAGTTTGCGGCCCTGGAGGCGGGACCACAGTCCGGCAACGGCGCTTACCAGCCCGCGATTACCTCGTTCATGGGCGGAACCTTGAAGAGAACGGCGTCCGGCGATCCCATGCTTTCCTTTCGGCCGGAACTGCAGAGCCGCTTTCTGGACGCACGGGCGACGAACAGCGCCTTTCTTGTCACATACAAGGGCTCGCCCGCGATCCTGGTTCCCGGTCTACGCTTCATTCCCAACTGTTGTTATTCGGTTGCCAACGTTCTGTTCCTCCACGACAAGCTGGTCTTTGACTTCTACCTATGGGAAAAATTAGGAGCGCAGGAGGCTAGCGCCTTCGCAAAGGTCACGAACTCCAGCAATTTTCCGGAGGCTGGAAATCAGCTTCCCCTGGAGGTCTCTCGCATCGGTCTGCAATTTCAGCCGAGCCAGATCGCGCCCTGCCGCATCCAACTCCGCGCCGATCACAAGGAACCCGAGGTTACATTCGATCGCCTCATACGCGCCGGGGGCGGACAGAACTGTGCCTTCGACTTCAGCATGATGTTCGGCACATTTGCCCCCGGAGGCAGTGTATTCGCTGTCCAGCAGATGCGCTCGGCCGGCCTTAGTGCCTTCATCGGTAGCCTGATGAGTGACTTTGACTCTGTGCTGACTGGGTGGGAGAAAGCCGTCAGGATCACCGATCCCGCCACGCAGTTGAGCGCGGAGGCCAACTACACTCCGGTCACGGATGCGGATCAGGAGAGATACATGGCCGAAGCAAAAGACCTGCAAAAGCCTCCCGCAGCCAGCAGCGGCGGAGGCCTGAAGAAGATCCTAGGCCTTGGCAAGAAAGCGAGCGCGGCGCAGGGTGCTTCCCCCGGTGCCCCGAGCAATCCCGCAGGGCAAGAGACGCCGCCTCAGGCACCTCAGATTAATGCAGCAGGGGCGCCGAGCCAGCCGCCGCAGATCGGGCAGGCGCAGCAGCCCGCGGCTTCAAACTCCATGCCGGCCCAAGCCGCAAGCGCACCGGCGCTGACCGCCAACCCCAATGGCCAACCAGCCTATGCGGCATCGGGCAACGATACGGCATCGGTAAACGGTACAACCTCGGGCCCCAGTTCGGCGTCAGCAGGAGGGAGCGGCTCGACTCTGGTCTCATCCTCCAACATCAGCACGCAAAAAAAGTTTCCGCCCCGCACAGGTTGCAAGGAGCCGTCTAACGCCATCTACCTCGATGCGTACTGGACGAACAATAACAAAGAAGAGGTAGTCGGCTATTTCACCAACGGCAACTCCGACTATGTCAGCTGCGTTTATGCCTTCCACAAAAACGGCAAGTGGGATATGAAGAATGCCTGCACAATCGTCCTTCCGGCAAGGGTTCAGCACGACGGTGGCGAGACGAACGGCGTCTGGGATAAGGGAGACGATAGCTCGAACATCAAGTATCAGTGCTATGCCGGGACAATGCCAGCAGACGCCAACGGAGACGACTGCCTCGCGAGTGTTGTCTTTACCGGCTCACCCGCCCCCGGAACAGAGAAATAATCTGGAACGCTGAGGTTAGACATCAGCAAGCCTCCGTGTATCTCCCCCATGTATATATAGATACGTTTAGACCAACGCCAATGCGCAAGAGGCCGTGAATATTGCGGTCGCAGATCGGCAATGAATACGCCGCAGAAATCATAAGTTAGTGTCAAGGCATGGTTTCAGTTGTGCCGCAAATGCTCCAAGCTCCCGGAGGAAGCGGTCGAAATTAGCCCAGAGCTGGGGTCCGCGGACTTCGGGTCCCCGGCAAGCGAACTATGCTTGCTGGGGTGAGGGACAGTCTTCGTTCGTGGGGTGGCAGGATGAAGCGCAAGCGGAATCCTGGGTCAAGTCGGTTCATCCGATGACCCTCTGCCGCAACAAGCCGCAGCCATGGAAGGGGCTGCGGCTCTTTTGTTTCCACCCATGCCTGCCCGTCTGGACGAGTGACTCGGCCTGTTTGCGACAAACGACATTCGTATCATTTCCAGATCGCAAGATACTGGCCTGGATTTGGGTTCCGCCGGCCGATCACGCCCATCCGCGCTTTGATCAGCCTTCCTCCGAAGTCAAGTTCCACCTTATATCCCTCTGGTTGTTGAGCATATGACCATCTCAACTGGCGAAAAAGAAAAATCCCCGCGGAACCGATGAGTTTTGACCACCCTGCCGGTTTTACCAAATAGAGAGGCAAAAACGGACCAGCAAAAAGCAGCCTCGAAATCCAAAAAAGGAGATCAACATGAAGATCGCGCAGAAAACCATCCTCATCACCGGCGCGAATCGCGGCATCGGCCATGCGCTCGCGCTGGAAGCGCTCAGGCGCGGGGCAAAGAGAGTGTATGCGGGCACGCGCGGCGAGCTATATTTCGTTGACGAGCGTGTCATTCCCCTCGCGCTGGACGTCACCAACGATGTTCAGATCGACCAAGCAACTCGCAAAGTGGGCAGTCTCGATCTGCTCATCAACAACTCCGGTATCGCTCCCTACGACGATCTCAGTAACCCCGCTGTGATCGAACAAACCCTGGCCGTCAATTTCTTCGGCATGTACAAAGTGTCGCAGGCATTCCTTCCCATGCTGAAGCGCGTCAAGGGGGCCATCGTCAATAACCTATCTCTGATGGCACTCGCCCCATTGCCGCTCACGCCCAGCTATGCCATCTCCAAGGCCGCTGCGCTGAGCATGACGCAGTCGCTGCGGGCACTGCTGTCCAGGCATTGCGTCAGCGTCCACGGGGTCTTTCTCGGGCCGGTCGACACTGACATGACCCGCGGCTTCGAGATCCCCAAGGCATCGCCCGAGTCTGTTGCGCAAGGCATCTTCGACGGATTGGAAGCGAACCAGGAAGACATCTTCCCCGATGCGATGTCCCGGTCGATCGCCGACGGTTGGCGCAATGGCGTAGCCAAGGAGTTCGAGCGCCAATACGCTGCTTTCGTTCCCGAGCCCGCCGCTGCGTTTTAAGAGCCGCCGCCCGCCATGCATCACCAGGCAAGCAAAGACACAACCGGATTGGAGGAGCAAGTCATGAAGAAGCAGGATTTCACTACCAGCTTTACGGTCGAGCAATCTCCCGACGACGTTTTCAAGGCCATTAACAATGTTCGTGGATGGTGGTCAGGAGAAGTTGAAGGAAAATCCGACAGGCTCGCCGCCGAATTCACTTACCGCTACAAGAACATGCATAAGTCCACGCAAAAGGTCACCGAGTTCGTTCCCGGCAAGAAGGTTGTGTGGCATGTTATGAACGCCGAGTTGGCGTTCGTCAAAGACAAGAAGGAATGGATCGGCACCAACATCGTCTTTGAGATTGCCAGAAATGGCGGTCAAACCGAAGTTCGCTTTACCCACGTGGGACTGGTTCCGGCATTCGAGTGCTACGGCAGCTGTTCCGGTGCCTGGGGCGCACTGGTGGGCACCAATCTGCGCAAGCTCATCGCCACAGGCGAGAACCAGCCGGACGTGTTCGCGTAGGAGCTCAGATCGGCCACGGACTTTTTCGCGGCGGCGCGGAGAAAACGAGGAGATTGTCATGAGAAGGATCATTGCCGCAATGAAAGTTTCTCTCGATGGAAAAATCGAGAGAAGCGATGGCCCGGCGGACTGGGTGAGCGCGTGGTCCGACGATTACGGGCTGACGCCTGAGATCGATGCCTGCATTCTCGGCGGGGGCATGTATCCCCTCTACGAGAAGTATTGGACCTCGATCCAGACCAACCCGGAAGAGCCCGCTTGGATTACCGGTGCGCTTCCGACACAGGCAGAACGCGAATGGGCAGACTTTGCAAAGCGCACACCGCATCACGTGCTCTCGAAAACGATCCAATCAGCCGCGTGGCCGAACACGAAGTTCATCCGTAGCCTCGACGACGTCGCTGCGCTCAAGCAACAGGTCGGAAAGGACATTTACCTCGTCGGCGGCGCAAAAACTGCGGCTTCTCTTATCGATGCCGGCCTCGTCGATGAGCTGCGGATGATTGTCTATCCGCTGATCGCGGGTGAAGGCAAGCCGCTGTTTGCTGCGGCTGAACGGCGGTGCTGCCTTGAGCTGAAGGGCGAACACCAACTTTCGGACGACCGCGTCAGCCTCGTGTACGCGGTGCGGTAACGAGCCGATGCAGATGGGGCGCTGCATTTCCGAAGTGTGCAATCTACAATCAAACGCAATGGCGATCGAGAGCCCCCATATCGAGCCCAAAGCGGACGACGCGAACCGGGAGTTCGAACGGCTCGCCGAACCATTCCGCCGCGAGATCAGGCTGCATTGCTATCGGATGCTTGGCTCGTTGCACGAAGCCGAAGATTTGATGCAAGAAACCTATCTGCGCGCATGGCGCAGCTTTGCGAGTTTCGACAGAGGATCGATGCGCGCCTGGCTTTACAAAATCGCTACCAACGCATGCTTGAATGCGCTCGAAAGCCGCAAGCATCAGCAGCGATACCTGCCCGATCAACTTGGGCCAGCCGTTGAACCAGCGGCGTTTGGCGCCCCGGCTATCGACATCCCGTGGCTGGAGCCGTATCCGGACTCCAACCTCGAAGGCATCGCCGATGCCGCGCCGAACCCTGAGGCGCAATACGCGACTCGCGAATCGGTCCAGCTCGCATTTGTTTCCGCGATTCAGCAATTGCCGCCTCGTCAGCGCGCCGCGCTTATGCTCTGCGATGTGCTCGGTTGGGCCGCGGCCGAGGCAGCCCAACTGCTCGACAGCACTACGGCGTCCATCAACAGCGCCCTGCAGAGAGCGCGCGAAACCCTCTCCAAGAACTACTCCGATCGCCGGCCATCCATCCAATCCACACCATCTCCTGATCAGCAAAAACTCCTCGGCCGCTATCTACGGGCATGGGAAGGGCACAATGTCGACAACTTTGTCGCACTCTTGAAGGAGGATGCGGCAGCCGTCATGCCACCGTGGCTACAGTGGCTTGCCGGGCGCGAGATCATCGGGACCTTCTTCGCAGGCGCATGGAAGACTTGTGGCGGCCTTCACCTGGTGCCAACGGCGGCTAATGGTCAGCCTGCCTTTGCCGTCTATGAATACTCTTCCGAAGACAAGCGCTGGAATGCGCACTCGATTCACGTAATCACACTGGAGACCGACGTCATCTCCCGGATCACGCTCTTCATAGATCCCCGCCTCTTCGACGGCTTTGGACTGCCCCGGTTCCTGCCGCGAGACGCCATTGATGGGCCAGCTCACCCAGACCACGACTCGTAAGTCTCACCCACACTTCAATCCAGCCACCAGGCGTGGTCTCATCGTGAATCTGGAATCACGCCAAATCTCCGCCAATGCGTGATTCGAAGTTGTTAAACGCTTAAAGCGCTGCATGGCCGTACGTTATCTGGCGGGGTTTCCCAGATCCGACTTTTGGAACCTGGAAAACCCGAGCCTCTCCCGCTGTTCAATGCAGAGAATAACCCTCCGCCGGCGCACAATAGAACTAATCAGAAGAGCAGGGTTTCAATGACTACTTACCCCGACCCCTAATCACCGAGAGAGGTACCCCCTCCCCCCCTTTTATATTTATTTTTGACCGTCAAAAATTGCAGATAATTTCAACCTGAATTAAATCAATATCTTCCGAAGATTATCCTCACAGAGACACATAATTTGCGAAACCGGAGACTTTGCAGATAATTACTCCCATTGTCGAACCTGCATCGGCAAAACAATATCGATATTCATCCAAGAGAATTGGCTTCGGCCGCTTCCGAACTCAAAACGGACAAGGGTAATTGAAAGGCAGACAACGCGCCCATAGAAACCGGCCTCAATGTCAACAACCTCTTGAAACACGACACCTAGATTGTCAATAACGCAAAGACTGTACAACTCGTGGGGCGTTGGGTGGCAGCAACTGATTCGTAACTTTCCGGCCGACTCCAAACGCTATTCGGACTTAAATTTCGGTCTCTTGAGGTTGTCTTCTCGAGCAGCCCTATTCGCTTTGAACCGCACTATGTTCTCGTCTAACGGAGTGGTCCCTTTTACATCGGAATCAAAATTAGCTCCGGCTGGCACGAGGTAGTTTTCTACCTTCCGCTCATCAGTAGCTCCCTTGCGGAGGCTCACCCGAGTAGCATCGATTCCTTTCTCAGTTACCAGATATTTCTTGGTGTTTGCTGCACGCTCCGCCGCAATATCTTCTACCGAAGTCTTTTCCCGTGCATCCGCCTCGCCGACAACAATTGCCTTGGCGTCCGGCTGTCTCTGCAAATTCAGAGCCATCTCATCGAGGCATGCTTTTGCCTCGTTATCCACGCGTGTTGGGCGCCTATTGTCTTTCTCAAAGCTAATCTCACAAAGCGCCTGCGTGTGTGGAACAGGAGGGACGTACGGCTCCAAAATCGAAATATTGCTGGTGGCCATTGCCGCCTGTCCCTTGTCGTCGGCAACGCTGCAAGTAACTTCCACGGAACCCGTTGGAACTCCAGTCGAGTTGAAAGTCGCCATTGCACTATTGCCGCTGATCGTTCCAGCGGATGCCTCATATCTATAGGTCAATGGGCGGTTCTGAGGACTAACGCCCACAGCCTTGATCGTCGCAGTTTCACCTGAATTGATAGAGGCTGGAGTTACCGAACATGCCACAGTGGGCGGCTCAAAAGCCTTCACAGAAAACGTCACAGTCTTAACGGCAGATTGCCCCGCCTCAAGCCCTTCTCTGCCAGGCTTGCCCATCTTCACCTGCGCTCGGGCCGAGTAAGTTCCTGGGGGCAGCGATGCCGTCGAAACAACGGCAGTCGAACCGTTGTCCGCAAGCTCATCGCCGGTCCAGCTATAAACCACTTTAAGTTTTGGATTCAGGTTTTCCGCTGAGGCTGTTAGTGTAATCGGTTCACCGGCAAAAACGGAGACCGGACTGGCGGTCGCGTTCAAAGTTACAGGTCTTTCTCTGCCGCGGTTTTTGAAATTATAGGCGGCGCCAAAAAGAGGTACAGGGTCACTGCGCAGTCCAACGTTGTTCGTTTGCATCAATACGTTTGCGAATAAAAGAAAATGCGGAAGCGGAGACCACTTCAATCCCGCGCTGACGTTCACTGTTGTATAGGTGTTATTGAGTCCAGTCACTGTAGCGTTTGATTGTGGAATTCCGCTTCCGGGTCCGCCACCGTTTGTCGAGTTGGGGGTAGGATCGAGAGGCAAAACGCCTTCAACGAACGACGGAGCATTTACGAATTGGCTACCTAAAAGATCCGCTGCGAAGGTCACTGACCTGGTCAGTTTGATGTCAGCTCCGGCGTCATATTGAAGCCCGCCTGGCAGCCTCGTAGTTGGAGGACTGTTAAGGTTCAATAACTGCGATGTACCGTTCCATTGATAGCCCAACTTGAGATGTGGGGCAACGCGTGCCCTGTATTCAAAGAGGCCGTAGAAATTCCCGCCGATTGCGCCTGATCCAAGATAATTAAGTGCGTCGCCACTGGGAAAGCGAAAAGACGCGCCACTTGCTATCGCAGTGCGACTGCCCTCGCTTCCAGCAATCAGCTTCTTCAAGCTGATGGTTATATCTCCTAAGCCGCTAGCCGAACCAACGGTCGAAACAGCTGTGCCTGAGGAATAGATGTCACTTATATTTGTATAAGTGTTTTTCGCGTTATCAAAGAAATAAGCCTGGAAACCTGATGCTGTGGCAGAGAGTTTAACTGAATTGAAGGGCACAATAATGGACATGTCCATGGTTTTCGTCAAGCCATAGGTTAGTACGCCAATATATTGGGCGAGCTGAAATTTTACTTTGTTATTTTCCTCGCCATAATATGTCACGCTGTCATTCCCTATCGTTGCTGGAAAAGCAAAGCCGACTTTAAGGGCATTCATGTCTACACCGTCGAGCGCATTGAAATTGAAGTACTGGTAATTAAACCCTATGAAGATATGTCCTTTCCCGATCGTATCTGGGCGATCGCTAAGTACTGGACCAAGATTTTCAAAGGGAACACCAACATCACTTCCCTTTTGCTGGAGGGAAACGACACCGACAGTAGCGCTGGGAATAGGCAACTGAGTTAACTGTGCGGCGATTGAGCCGTTGATCGGGGTCGCAACACTTTGAGCAGGCGCTACAGCTCCTTCGCCTAGAGTATTTAGCGCCAGAGTCTCGGCAGAAACGGGAAATTGACAAACCAGTTTAGTCGAGGTTGTGCAATCGACCTGTCCGAGCATATAGGGCGCTGCCACACCTGCAAATGGGATAAAGAGCAATAGCGCTCTGACTTTCACTTATTCTCTCCTGCGCTCTGAGCGCAAAGCACAAACGTTAGCGTCGTACCAAATGCGGGTGGATTTTTGCATTTACTCAGTTCTTATTCACGGTCAAAGGCACTACCGCGAAAAACTTATTTGCCGAATTATTATTGTCAGTCGCCACCACTTGGACGAGATAGCTTCCCGCATCCATTACATTGTTGGGAGGTGGCGGTGGACGGGTAAATCCCCCTCCTGCACAACCATTCGTTGCGGCAAGTCCTATTAGCAACAGGACCATGCCGAAAAACCGGAAGAAGTTTTTTTGTGTCGACTTTCCGCGGCCACTCCAACCAATCAGCAGAAAGAGCGGGATGCCGAGCAACCCCGCCATATAGACTGAGTTGCGGCGTCGGACTTGAGTATTATTAATCGCAAGTAGCGATGAGATTGAAATAGGAGCGGTTGCAATGTTTCCCACCGATATGGCTCCTCCAGAATTGAAGCTACAAATAGGTGTTTGACTGAAATCGGTCGTTATCGTCCACGAGTTATTCGTCGTATTGAAATATTTTACCTCGCCGCATGTAAATGAAAGCTGGGAGGGAGCAATTGATGTGGCGAACGACACCGTCTCTGTGCCAGAAAGGCCCTGTACCAAGATCATCGGTGAGGCCACATCCACAACATTGAGCTGCATGGTCGCAGTCTGCATTAGAGTCTGTAACGTGCTGTCGGTGGCCGTTAACGATACGGAATAAGAGCCAACGGCGGCCGTCGGCGATGCGGATAGGGAGAATGTCAATGTGCTGCCGCCGCTTCCACCTAGAGATGTAACGGAAATGGCGCAGGATGGATCAGTGACAGATGCCCCGGTCGAACTATTGATGACCGCACAACTAACATTCAGAGGGTCTGCAAACCCAAACTGTGGCGTCTCAGTCACGGTAATGCTTGTTGGAAAAAATGGATCGCTGCCAGGCGAGGAACCTGTCGCTGTGGAGTAGCCCTGCGTCAGATTTGCAGTTAAAGAAGAAAATGCCAGACCAAAGTTTTGTACTGTTTGTGTTACGGTGTTGGTGCTGCTCAAGAAATTGTTGTCGCCGGAATAGTTAGCTGTGACTGAAAATTGGCCAACTGCGGAATCTGGAAGTTGAACCGTGCAAGTTAGGGGTGAAGTCGATGGCAATGACACAGGGTTGCATGCACTCTGGCCGGAGGGAAACAAAAAGGACACAGTACCGCTCGGCTGAGGCGTTCCAGAATTGGGTCCGACAATTGCGGTAAACGTAACGGGTTGAGTGGCAATGCTGGTTGTCGGCGAAGAGACAATGGAAACAGTACTAAGCGCCTTTTGCACCGATATCTGAGGAGAATAAACTGTAGTCCCAATGAAGTTATTGTCTCCGGAATAGACGGCACTCACCGAATGCTGTCCTGTCGTAGAGAATGAGATCGAGCAAGAAGGGGTCACAACCCCACCTGTACAATTCGCTGGGGTCAACGTAATTGTGCATTGAGCTGTGGAGTATGAATCTCCAGACAATTGCACCGTTCCTGTGGGTGCAGTAGCGCAACTGCCAAAGTTGAGGACGGCGCTATAATTTAGCGACTGGTTCAACTGCGGACTAGTTCCGCCCGTGGTACTCACGCTTCCAGTCGGCGTCGCCTTGCTCACACTCACCGCCGCTGACCCCGTGCTTTGGCCAAAATTTGCATTTCCGCCGGCCCCATTGTAGGTCGACGTTATCGTGTACGATCCAGCCGCAGGCATTAGCCCCGGACATGACGCAGTTGTCGCCGGCGCAACTAAGGTAGTAACGCATGCCGTTTGACCAGGTCCAAAGCTGAAGGTTACCGTGCCAGAGGGGCTAGTTGGACCAGCGAAACCATTGGTTGTATCTATAATGACAGTCGTTGAAAAAGTCACCGATTCGTTAACCAACGCCGTGGACGGCGACCACGTAGGCGCCGAGGTTATCGTCGGATCCGCGGTGACGGTCTGATTCACTGCCGCTTTCGCCGAACTTGAACCGAAGTTCGGATTAAAGCTCGGGCTTGTTGAGTCCCCATTATAGGTCGCGGTTATTGCGTAGGATCCCGCCGCAGGCATTGCAGCTTGACATGAGGCAGTTGGCGACGAAGTAGCGAGAGTAGCCGTGCACAAGGTTTGGCCAAGCGTTCCATAGGTGAAGGTCACTGGGCCGGATGGAAGTGCTGTGCCTGTTCCAACACCATAATCTGAAGGAGTAACAGTTGCACTGAAAGTTACGGTTTGGTTGACAACCGAAGTGGGGGACGAAACAGAAACCAACGTTGTCGTCGTCGGGTTTTTAGTGACGGTCTGATTCACTACCGCTGTCGCCGAACTTGAACCGAAGTTCGGATTAAAGTTCGGTTTTGTTGAATCCCCATTATAGGTCGCAGTTATTGCGTAGGACCCCACTGTAGGCAACGAAGCGGAACATGAAGCAGTTGACGATGAAATAGAGAGAGTAGCAGTGCACAATTGACCAGATGTGCCATAGGTAAAGGTCACCGTGCCGGCTGGAACAGCGGTTCCGATATAGCCACTATTGCTTGTATCAACAGCCACATTCGCGCTAAATGTCACAGGCTGGTTAACAACCGAGGTGGAAGGCAAAGCGGTAACCAACGTTGTCTTGGTCGGGTCTGGAGTGACGATCTGACTCCCTGCTGCTGTCGCCGAACTTGGAGCGAAGCTCGAAGTTGAGTCCCCGTTGTAATTCGCGGTTACTGTGTAGGATCCCGCTACAGGCATTGTAGCTTGACATGAAGCAGTTGGCGACGAGGTGGCGAGAGTGGCCGTGCACAAGGTTTGGCCAGACGATCCATAGCTGAAGGTTACTGGGCCGGAGGGGGAATTGTTTATATTGGTGTAGCCACCATTGCTTGTATCAACAGCCACATTCGCGGTAAAGGTCACAAGCTGGTTAACAACCGAGGTGGAAGGCGAAGCAGTGACCGACGTTGTCTTGGTCGGATCTGGAGTGACGGTCTGATTCACTGCCGCTATCGCCGAACTTGAAGCGAAAATCGACCCTGAAGCCGGAGTGTAGGTTGCTGTTATCGTGTTTGATCCGGCTGTAAAAACCGGGCCCAGGCATGAGGCAGCTGGCGACGGAGCGACGAGGGGAATCGTGCACAATATTTGACCAGTGCCAGAGGTAAATGTCACCGTGCCGGATGGAAGAGCAGCACCAGTATAGCCACTGCTGGGATCAACAGCCACATTGGCGCTAAAGGCCACAGACTGGTTAACAACCGAGGTGGAAGGCGCAGCGGTAACCAGCGTTGTCGTCGTCTGAATCGCCGCGACATTTACACTCGTTGGCGTCGTTGTTGAGTTTGAGGTAAAGAAGGTCCCGGGACTAGTGGCGGGGGTTCCCGTGAATGATGCGTTAACGCTATATTTCCCTGCCGTGGAGAAAACGGCATTGCAAGAATAAGTAGTTCCCGAAACTACAGGACTCGTGGTGCATGCCGTTCCACTTGCGTCATTGAAGGTCACCGTGCCCGAGGGGCTTCCATCAGTGCTATTGATGCTACTGACCGTCGTTGAAAGGGTCACCGTGTCGCCGGGTTCTATCGGAGAAGACGACACTGTGACAGTGACCGCTGTGAGCACTGTTGGCGCTAATGTCAATTTGGTTGAGGCAGCGGGCGCGTAATTGATGTCTCCGCTATAAGTAGCGGTGACGGTACTGCTCGATGTGGGAGTTTCAATCGAGCATGTTGTAGTCGTCGAGCTCACTGCCAGATCGACACAGTCGGAAGGAATGGACGTGCCATTCCCTTCGAATGTGATGTAGCCTGTCGGGGTCGGGTCGGTAGGGGGAGCGAGAGTTGCTTTCAGCGAAACCGGGGCTCCAGTTGCCTGACTTGCAGCCAAAGTTAATCCACCCGCCGCAAGGGTCCCGGTTTGCAGTAAGGTAATCTCTGCTGTTGGTACGGTGGGAGTTGTGGTAACGCTGCCGTTCACGGTAGCCAGACTGGCGACGCCAGCCGAATCGACAACCGCAGCCATCGCAACAGGGCTGGTCGCAACAGGCCAAGCCACGGGGATGTCCAGGCTCTCATTCGCGACCGGAAGGTTCAAAGTTCCGTCTCCATTCCCGGTCAGGATGCTCACGGTTGAGTCTTTCTGATTGGCGACTGCCACGTCGGGGTAGCCGTCGCCGTTAAAGTCGGCAGCCACCAGCGCTCCTGGGTTAGCGCCCACGTTGTATGACGTAGGGGTAGTAGAGAACGTACCATTAGTGCCACCGTAAGGAAAAACGTCAACTGTGTCGGTGATCACACCGGTCTGAGAATTGGTAGCCATCTCGGCAACCAACAAGTATGGATTTCCGCTCGCATCGAGATTTGCAAGTGCGACCGAAGACGGTATGCCGGTAACTCCAATCGACGTTCCCTCGACGAATTTGCTGTTCGTTGTACTCCAAGTCCACACTGTAACGTATCCGGCTGGTCCCGATGTGGGGGTGCAAGTGGTGCCGCTGCAGCTTCCTACGACAATATAGGGAGCCGCAGATGTGCCTCCCACAGCGATAGATGTGGGGTTATCTAGCGGCTGGGAAGTAGCATATGGTGAGCTATATTGCCGGACGGCGAGGCTTGCATTAGCGTAGGTCACAATTTCTATATGCACCTGATTTGATGTTGTGCAGGGGTTGGCGGCGCATTCCAGGACCGCGATGGCAGGCGTCGTACCAACATTGAACTCCGCCATTGCAATCGGGTAGTTGGCCAAACCTGACGAGGTGATCGCCGAGCCGAAGGTGCCATCGCCATTGCTTGGTAGAAGCGTTAGCGTCTTATCAGTATGATTCAGAACAAGAATGTCAGAATTTGAGCCAGTCACCGGAGCCAGCGCTACCGCTACTGGGCCGATCCCAACCGTATAAGTCTGGGCAGGCGAGTTGTAATTCCCTCCCGAATAAACCGCGACCGTGCCGTGCGACGTCGACGCGCAGGTGTGGTCGGTGCCACAGTAATTTGCAACCACCAAACCAGGGGTCCCAGAGCTAACCAGAAGGCCGGAAGCGACTGAGATCGGCTGATAAGCGGCAGTTGTCTCATTCTCAGGCGTGACTGTAGGACTGGCTTTGAACGTCCCGTCCCCATTGCCATGCGCAACACTGATGGTTTCTGACCCTTGGTTGATGGTCGCGAGGCTGATTTTGCCGTCGCCGTAAAAGTTGCCCGCCACACCGGCAATAGGCGTCATGCCAACGGCATAATCGACTGCGAACTGGAACGTGCCGGAACTATCCCCCAGCAGAACGCTAAAAGTGCTGCTGCCACTGTTGATCACGATCAGATCGTCATTATTGTCGCCGTTCAGGTCAAGCGGAACATTAGTTGCGTCCTGCGCCAAGATCGCGACAGGAGTGCTGCCCACCGGATACGACGTCGGATTGTTAAAGCTTCCGTTACCTTCTCCGGTCAAAACCCACACTTGGTTCTTGCTGGACTCCGCAACAGCTAGATCGACGTTGGTACCGTTATTTGTGCCGAAAGCAGCGATCGACGAGAGAGATGTGGTAGCGCCGGTAGGATACTCAAATTCCTCAGATTTTGTAAACGTCCCTGGGGTCGTCGCGAGCAAGACACTCACCGAGCCATCCGAGTTGGCGATGGCTAGTTCGCTGTTGCCTGTTGTGTCGAATTTCCCAGTCGTGATAGCCGTTGGCGAATTAGTGAGTTGCGTTAATGTAATTGTTGTCTGCGCTACCAGTTTACCGGAACTATTCTTCAACATAACCAAATTTCGAACTCCGGCAGCCGTAACACCAGCCACCGCAATATCCTGCACTCCATTTGCGCTTCCAAAAAAGTCACCCGCGACCAGGCAGGTAGGCGGGAAAGTAGGCGCGATGTCCGGCGATTGCAGCTGTGTAACAGCTCCTCCTCCGCTTGAAGGTGTGTATTGCAGCACTCTGATGCCGTATTTAGTCGTAGTGCCATTGAAGTACTGGTAAGTCACCACAAATTCGGCGCTGCCGGTGCTGCTTTCGATGTTCGCGGCCAAAACAGAAATTGGAATCAGGTTGAAAGTGCTGAGCGTTCCGAGAGGATATGAAGTCTCATAAATGGGAGTTGGGTTGCCTACCCCGCCTCCGAGATACACAACGATTGTTTTGTCCGCTGAGTCTACCACAGCCAAATACAAAGAATTGGAAATCGGCAATCCTGCCATACCGGACGGAGAATATGGAGTGCTTCCAAGAGAGAGAGACGGCGCGGAAACAAAACCAGGCTGCGGAAGCGTCTGCGCTCCTAATTCGCTGGCAAGCAATGCATAGGCAATCAGAAACAGGAATGTAACCGAGGTAACACTGCCAGACAGGCGAAACCGTATCGTGCGTAGCATTCAAATTCTCCGAACTGTAGGCTTGGAACCGATCACCCACGCGTGGCCACGGGGCAGGCTCATTGTTTTAATCGTATTGGCGCAAAAATCAACAGGCGCAGAGAAATAGCGCAAACCACAAAGATTCCATAAAGAATGGAAAAATGGACTGCGGACCCCACTCCTGGACTGCTCGCTGCCTTCAAATCGCTTCTGGCGGGTGACCAGAAGATTCGATTAAGTCGCTTTTCTTGCCGAAGAGTTTGTGACGAGCCCCCCAAGACGCGTTACGAGTATTGACCGGTGGTCCCACCGATATGTTTTGTGGCTTGGTTGGAATCTAACACCCTCGCAAAGGAGCGTCAAATAAAATTTGGCACTTTTTGTGACTTTAGTTTGAATTTGTAACTTTAGTTTTGAATCTAACTCGCTTCGACCGAAATTGGACCGGATTGGTGGGTTTAGTTCGTCTGATCCCGAATGTCAAATGCCGGTAATAATATTTGTTGATTATTCGCGTTTCATTTTCGCCCCTTTTGGTTGCGTTCAAGGTTACTTGAGTTACACTAGTCGAAAAAGAGGATACATCCCCCATGAGAAACTGGAAGAAGTCTTGCGTGTTCATCTTCGCGGCACTGACGGTTTTGAACTTTGCGGGCTGCGGTGGCGCAGGCGGCTCAAACGTCACCCCTCAAAAAGACACCTACACCATCGGCGGCACAGTCTCTGGTCTCTCTGTCAAGGGTCTGGTATTGCAAGACAATGGCGGCAACGATCTGGCAGTGAGCGCCAGCGGGGCGTTTACCTTTAGTGCGCCTCTTGCTGGCGGCAGTGCTTACGCCGTTACGATCCTTACGCAGCCGTCTGTGGCGCAATCTTGCGCGGTCGCGAGTGGCAGCGGGACAGCCAGCGCCAATGTGACGAATGTCCAAGTTACCTGTAGCACCGAATGGGTCTGGATGGGCGGACAGGACACCGTCGATCAACCAGGCATCTACGGGACTCAAAGTGTTGCCGCCGCTACCAACATTCCAGGGGCGCGTGCCGGGTCCGTAACATGGACCGATTCGTCAGGTAATTTCTGGCTCTTCGGCGGGTTCGACTACACCTCGAGCGGAAACGAGGTTGATTTTAATGACCTTTGGAAATATAGCCCAAGTCAAGGGGAGTGGACCTGGGTGGGCGGATCACCGACAGGGGGTGCAGCCGGCGTTTATGGAAAGCAGGGTCAGGCTGCCGCCAGTAATACGCCAGGGGCGCGTGACACTGCCGCAAGCTGGGCCGATTCTTCGGGAAATCTCTGGCTATTCGGCGGACGGTTGTTTGATTCGTCTGGAAATGCTTATCAATTCAATGACTTGTGGAAGTATAACCCGAGCACGGGGTACTGGACCTGGGTGGGCGGATCGCCAACAGCGGGCGCATCCGGTGTCTACGGTATGCAGGGTGTCTCCGCCACAGGCAATGTTCCAGGGGCGCGTCAGAGTGCGGTGAGCTGGACCGATTCATCGGGTAACTTCTGGCTCTTCGGCGGAGTGGGCTACGATTCGACCGGAAGTGGAGATCTCCTCAACGATCTCTGGAAGTACAACCCAAACAATGGGCAATGGACCTGGATGCAGGGAGACGACTTCGGGTACCAAAGTGGCATCTACGGAACGCAAGGGATTGCTTCGGCTACCAACATTCCAGGGGCGCGTGTTGCTGCGGTGAACTGGACCGACTCGTCGGGAAATCTTTGGCTCTTTGGCGGGACGGGCATGGGCACGGGCAGTGTTCCGGGTGAGCTCAACGATCTGTGGAGGCATACTCCAAGCACAGGCTATTGGACCTGGATGAGCGGATCGACGACCATTAATACAGCCGGTTTCTGGGGTACGCAGGGTATTGGTACCAACACCACCGTTCCTGGGACACGCCAATCCTCCGCGAGTTGGACCGACCTGTCGGGTAATCTTTGGCTTTATGGAGGGACCGACGGGGATTTTGATTTTAGCGATCTGTGGGAGTACAGCCAAAGCACAGGCGAATGGACGTGGATGGCCGGATCGAATCTCGTCAGCCAAGTGGGCAGCTACGGGACCGTAGATATTGCCGCCGCAGGCGATTTCCCCGGAGCACGCGATAGTGCGGCCGTCTGGACCGATTCATCGGGTAACTTCTGGCTCTTTGGCGGGCAGTACGAGGACGCGAACGGGAATTGGTATACCTTCAATGACCTCTGGGAGTACTAACCGAAAGGCTTAGTTTGCAGCCTAAAGGCGAGTGGCCTGCTCATTCGCGCATGACCGGCGAGTGGACAGGCCGCCCGCCTTCGTTGCGTTCCGGGTTACTTGGGTTAGGCTAATCGAAAAAGAGGATACATTTTTATGGAAAGCTGGAAAATATTCTAAGTGCTGTTCTGCATGGCACTGACGATTTTCGCGCTGTAGGGTGCGGCCCCAGCGGCGGAAGCACAACTGCGGCCCCGCACGTTGCCAAGACCTCCACGGCGCGGCCCGTTTCGCCTCGCGGGACACGGACTGATAGTGCGGGACAACGGATGCAACAGTCTGGTGGTGAACGCCAACGGCGCCTTTACCTTCAGAACGGCGATTGCCGGTGGAGGCTCTTATGTCGACACGAACATAAAGGCGTCGCCAAAAATTGCTCCGAGGATTTTATGTGAAAGTGATAGATTTATTTCAGATTTTGTGAAAATCCAAAGCATCCCGAAGTTAAATCCACTCGTTGTGTTATGGATTTTCATATACAATTGTAGGGCTTGGATTTACGGTAAGAGAAAGATAGGAATGGCATGGCAAGCGTGACGCAGACTGACCGGTTGATGCAGTTTACGAGCCCTTTGGGCAAGGACGTGTTGCTGATTGAATCCTTAATTGGCAACGAATATGTCTCCTCACTGTTTTGGCATGATGTTGAATTACTCGCGACTGCGGGCACTTTGATCGATCCAAAATCAATTATCGGGTCGAAGGTGACAGTTGCAATCTATCTGAACGATGCGCTTGGAACAAGGTGGATTAATGGCATTGTTTCTTCGTTTCAGCAATGCGGAGGCGACGCTGATTTCGATACATACAGAGCGCGCATTGTCCCGTCCATGTGGCAACTTCAACTAAGTTCAAACTGCCGGGTCTTCCAAGGAAAAACGGTTTTAGAGATTGTGAAAGCTGTCATTGGCGAGTATAAATTATCGATTTTGGATCAGACTAACAACTCCTACAAACCGCTCGATTATTGCACGCAGTACTCCGAGACAGATTTCAATTTTGTCTCACGCATACTGGAGGAGAGCGGCATCTTCTATTGGTTCGCGCACAGCGATCAAGACAATAAGATTGTGCTCGGCGATGATCGTGGCGCCTATCAAGACTGCCTGGTATCGGCAAAAATTCCATACGCCTTGAATGACAGTGGACCAGAGGGCTCATACGGAGCAAGAGTGAGGGACTTCAACTCAACAGCGACGATGGTTCCTGGCAAACATGCGACGGCAGATTATGACTTTCGCACCTACGCTCGCCTCGATACTCCAGATAAGAACAGTTCCAGCTCATACGGTAATAATGCCTTTGAGAATTTTCATTTCCCCGCCGGGGAAGAGGGCTACCTCAAGGCGAGCGAGACGCAGTTAACCACACAGATTGAATCATTAATCCTTGATGCGCGAGCTGTTGGCGCCGATGCCATGGCCGAAGTGTTTCATGGCGCCGCAAATGCACGGTCATTTTGTGCCGGTTATACGTTCACACTTCAGAAACACCCTCGCGCCGCATGGAACAGGAAGTACCTCTTAACGTCGGTAGGGCACCATGCCAGTCAAATTCCATCTTATCGAATCGGTGGCGCAAGCAACGGCGATGGTTACATCAATAGCTTCACGGCGATCTCTTCGGATGTTGTTTATAAGCCCGCACGAATGACAAAGAAACCGACAATCAACGGTCCGCAAACCGCTTTTGTGGTCGTACCCAGCGGCGAGGAGATGTACATCGATAAGCTCGGCAGAGTCTGCGTGCAGTTTTTCTGGGATAAATTGAGAAAACCAAATACTGTCGACAATACTTGGGTGCGTGTGGCGCAAAGCTGGGCAGGAAATGGCTGGGGAGCCTACTTTTGGCCGCGGGTTAAAGATGAAGTGGTGGTGCAGTTTCTCAACGGGGATCCTGACAATCCTTTGATTGTAGGGTCGGTTTATAACGGCGTAAATGTACCCAAATATGCTTTGCCAGATCACAGCACTCGCTCCGGTCTTGTTACTCGAAGCAGTAAAGACGGCTCGGCCGAGAATGCGAATGAGTTGCGCTTCGAAGATAAGAAAGGAAGCGAGCAAGTCTTTCTTAACGCCGAAAAAGACATGGATCAACGCACCGAAAACGATCATCGTCGTTTTGTCGGCGGAAAAGACTCGTTGATTGTCAAAGGGGGACAGTTCGAGCAGATAGGTGCTGACTTTAATAGGGAAATTAAATCGAATTCTGTTGAAAAAATAGGGTCAAAAGCGGATATCGACATAGGAGCTGATCGCACGGAAAAGGTCGGAGGAAATTACTCCCTGAAAATCGGTGGCAATCAAGCAGACAAGATCGGTACTAACTATGCGATGGACGCCGGTATGGAGGTGTACATCAAGGCAGGCATGACAGTGGTGATTGAAAGTGGGATGGAACTCTGCTTGAAAGGCGCGGGAGGCTCTATTTCGATAGGACCTGCCGGGGTTTCGATTACTGGAACCATGGTGATGATTAACAGTGGCGGAGGAGCTGCTTCGGGCAGTGCTGGGACGGTCAACGATCCCGCTGCCCCAACTGCCCCTGATGAAGCGGATGATGGGACCAAGGGCGGCGCCATGAAATAGGTAAATGTTCAAGCAATTGCAGCGCATGACAATCTATCTGAGGCGGAGTGGGGTGTATTTGACGCAGACTTTGGAACAACCCGGCATTGTAGGCCATTTTCCTTCTGTCGGAAGATGGATTGTTACAGCGATGCCGCACGGCTGGATCTACGCCGCGAATTTTGGGATGCGTCAGATGACAATGGACTCTGCGGCCATCGCCGCAAGTGTTGGTCTGGGACAAGATACACTCGGATCGGATTGCAGTCTTGTCGAGTATGTCGAGAAGCAGAAAAAGCTTGTTGGGTGCCACTTTAAGGACGCCAAGTTTGCTGGCCCACAAGCAATCGCATTTGCAGGAGCGGAGGAGGCTCAACTGCTCTTTGTTCGTCACGATGTGGATACTGTGGGAACTATGCTTCATGCGCAGACTTTTGCACGGTCGGGCAATTGGCTGGGCATTATTACCTTGACGTCTTTGGAGGCGCAAGTCAGGTTAATTCGTCCGGACTATGATGCGTTCGTAAAGGGACTGTGCATCATGCCGCAGCCGATGGTCGAGCCGAATGTTGGAGTTAGCGACTTGGATTTAAGCGTGGAGAAAGTCTGATGCCGCCAGCGGCGCGAATCACCGATATGCACACCTGCCCGATGTCCAGCGGCCCTGTGCCGCATGTGGGCGGCCCGATTCTACCTCCGGGTGTACCCACTGTATTGATCAACTGGCTTCCGGCGGCGACCGTCAGCACAATGGCCACCTGCGTCGGTCCACCAGATGTTATCGCGCAGGGTTCGCCTACTGTTTTCATTAATGGCATGCCAGCCGCTCGCATAGGAGATATGACCGCTCACGGCGGTGTCATTGTGGTGGGATCACCCAACGTGATGATTGGCGAGGCCGGCTCAGGGGCACCTGGGACTGGCGGCATGGGCGGGATCGTGGCGGGACTAGCTGCCGCGATAGGTGGTACTGGAAAGGGAATCACTTCCGTTTACGGCAGGGGCGGGGCGGCGACACTGCCAGCCGTCAAGCCATATGACGTCGGAACCTATAAGGAACTTAAAGGGCGATCGCAGCCGAACGATGGACTCGACATCGACCATCAACCCTCCAAAGCTGCTCAGATCAAGGCAGAAGAGGCTGCATTAGGGCGCAAATTGACACCAGCTGAAAAGAAGGAAATTATTGATAATGGACCTGCGGTAGCGGTTCCAATGAATGTTCATCAAGCCGGCCCCACTTACGGTGGAAAAAATACGTCACAAAGGGTTCTTGCAGATTCAACAGACCTAGCAGGCGCGGCGAAACGAGATTCTGCAGCAATGGTGGATCATGCTAGTCCTTCACAGAAGGAGATCGCTCAAAAGGCTGCTAATTGGATAAATCAGCAGCAAGGCGATAACATAGCATAGATAAGAGGTCACGTGGAACAATGATCGAAATACCGAATGCGCATGAATTTGTATTGTATCTCGGTCGTCCGGAGAACGATCCATTTTTGATTGCGTTCCTTGAGCGTTTTGGCTCCGAAGTAGCGCCGCACAAGGAGGCCGGCCGCTATGAATCGGACATATCCCATCTTGAAGTTGGGGTGAACTTTGGGTTCGAAGACGAGAGGTTGGTTTTTCAGAGCGAAGGGGCTTTGGGCGGTACTTACTTGCTGATGGCTGTCCACTTATATTCAAAGGGGTATCAGGGTTCTAGCGGGTACGATGGAGCTTTGCCGGAAAACCTGCTATTTTCAGACAGCCGAGAGTCCGCGCATGCCAAGCTAGGTTTACCTGAGAAATCTGGCGGTGGAGTAAAAGGAGTGCGCCGGACGGTTCCCTTCTGGGACAAATATCGTTATGATCGTTATTCACTTCACCTCACTTATAATGCAGACTCAAGCGGTATCGCCTTGATTACTTTGTCAGCCAACCTTGGAGATTAATGCTCTCAATCGCTACGGCCCTGCCCATTCAGACGATACTGCCCTTATGATTCCGAAGAGTGACGCCGATGCTCTCCCTGACAAAGCAATCAATCTGCAATGGAAGTAGCTCTTGGACTGCCTCAGGGAGCTTTGTTGAATTCGAGGATGCCATCTGGCGATGAAGCCGGCGCCAGCAAATTGTGAATTCAGAAAAAAACTTCCAATTGGAACTTCAGTGAGCAGTAGTGGACCTCGGAAGTGCTCCGACAGGAAGTTATACGGCTACGTTACCCCCGAAGCCGCCGGAATCGTGCGATCCACAAATCCGAAGCTTCTCGATGCGTGTTCCATATCCTCGGCAATCACCCAAAAGCGGCCATAGATTATCACCTCAAAACCGGCCATAGAGAAACGGCCTAAGACATTAGCTCCGCCGACAGACCGGGGAAAATTAGCCTCTGTTGGCATGGGTAATGTCTTGGAAAAAACGAAGCAGGAACAGGTAATCGCGCTGGGGCGTCTTGGTTGTTCGTTCTGACGTTGGGATGCAGTCGGAAGTCGGTTCGGCTGCTGGCCTTCCGATCGAGTGCGCGGGTGTGGGCCGAGCTTCACGAGAAGGCATTTCGTCGGCTTGGCGGTTCGCCACGGATCGTGGTCCTGGACAACCTTCGCGAAGGCGTGTTGTCTCCGGACTTTTACGATCCGGGCCTGAATCCCTTGTATCGCTACGTTCTGGCGCACTACGGCGTGACGGCACTGCCGTGCAAGGTGCGCGATCCAGATCGAAAAGGAAAAGTCGAATCGGGTGGCTGGCCGGCCGTGGCCCGAGTATTCAGGTGCGGGCAGAGGTTGTGTTCCCGGCGGCCAGATGGTGGTGGTGCTTTGAATGCCCAGCACGTAACTCAATTTCATTTTGGCTACGGCTTGACGAAAGCCCGTATCGTTGCCGTATGCCGGGTCGGCCAGCACGGTTCCCTGGGGAATTCCGTCGGCAATGGCCTGGCGGATCTGGCCGAGTGCAATCTCCAGCTTGGTCTGAAAAACAATGTCGTTGGGAATCTTGGCCTGGCGCCTGAGCTGGCTGTCATTGGCCCAGATTTCCGGCAGATACAAACGGTAGGCGATGGGCAAACTGGCGTTCCACGTGGCCACCGACAGGAGGGAGACTACAAACGCTTACGTTAGAGCAATAATAAGGATAGTGTAAGGTAGTAGAGGCGATACTCCGCGACGTACAACAGATGGCACGAGCCTATGAGGACGATCTGCGCCTGAAAATTTTCCAGGCGCATGCGAATGGACAC
>Ga0187847_10001256_pt1 | contig 23545 bp, 6 predicted proteins | sample June2016WEW_4_10_FD_132458 | JGI IMG/M metagenome (GOLD analysis project Ga0187847, IMG submission 132458) | Peatland microbial communities from SPRUCE experiment site at the Marcell Experimental Forest, Minnesota, USA - June2016WEW_4_10 | ecosystem: Environmental > Terrestrial > Soil > Wetlands...
GAGATCGGCTATACGCACGCCGTGATCTACCAGCATTTTCCGGACAAATCACACATTCTTGCCGAGTTGAGCCGCGAGACGATCGGGCTGATGATTCAGAACTTCGACGCGATTGCAGCTAAACATCCTTCACCGAAAGAACGTCTTTTTGCGACTTCACGCGGCTTGATTCAGTTCTGCACTGCCCATCCACAGCAGTTCCGCAACGTCTTTTTCGGGCCCGAGGACCGAAACGGCGTTCGCGCTGGACAATACATCAACGACCTTGGTGCGCCGTTGTTCGGACGTTTCGTGCAGCTCTTTTTCGATGTTGCCAAGGATGAAGGATTGCCAAATAGGAATGACATAGTCGTAGCCCACACCTGGTGGTTTACGATTTTTGGCCTAGCCACACTCTTTGTCATCCAAGGGGTTGTGCCTGACTTGCCTGACCAGGCTCTCGTGGTCGAACAGACGATCGCCACGCTTTGGGCGGGAGTTCAAACGGTACCGCGATTGCCGAAGAGCGCAATCACTAAGCGATCCAGCCGATCCAGTACCTCAAAGCAATAACAGCTTCTGTCTGCTTAGGATTCGTTGGAAGTATGCCCGTGGATTACCAGGACTCAAATCTTTCCAAGGCCGTAGTCTTTCTGGCGGCACGTCAGGCCATCCGGGGAATGTGTGTTTTTTCTACCCTGCAAACGTCGAAGTCGCCGAAGACGATGCCGAGACGGCCGGGGAGTTCTATATCTGCGAGGACGATGACCACTTCGAGGGCTGTCCCCGCATCTATATCTGCCAAATCGACGAAGCCAAAGAATTCCGCGCCGCCCGCAGCGACAAAGCCGAGGCGGATGATGAAGAAGACGAAGAAGACGACGACAACGGCGAAGTAGATGATGCCGACGAAAATGGCGGCAAGAACGCAAACGCCGCCTGAACCACTCGCAGCGCAGTCCCTTAATCTCTTAGTCTCGTCGTCCCTCAGCCCCGAAATTCGGGCTCTGCCGCTACAACACCGCCGCAGCAGTCCGCACATATCGATAGTTTTTTATGGCTCTCTATTCTCTGATCCCTATTCCCTAGTGCCTGTTTTTCTCCATCTCTATGAGCCAGCCCGAACCGGCTGAGGCTAAATCTCAAGCTAAACAACGCCAAGCGCAAGGCTTAAAGCGGTTTTCATACCGTTACTACTCGATACACAGATTTGGTTACTGGTCGGTGATATGGAAAATGTCATCGCTTTTTCTCTTGACTGATTGCACGCAGTGTGTGAGAAAAGGGGCATATTTCTTAGTTTTTGAAATTTCCCTCTAGTTCTGGAGGCAGGTTTTTTACGGTTTGTTCGCTTTTCCGTCTCTGGTAGCTCTCACCAGCCGAAGTTGGGAGGCCCATAATGAAAGTCCGCGTCAGTATCCCTGTCGCACTCACGTTTTTGTTCTCACTGCTCTTTCAAACCACAAAGCTCATGGCCAGTCCACCGCCGGTACCGCCGGGAGCATGTCTCTATGCGCTGGATCCGACTGCGGCAGATGCGTTTCAAATTGCAGGGGCGCAGTCGGTGCATACCGCGTGTGGCGTGGTTTCGGAGTCAAGTTCGAGTAGTGCGTTCGAGATGGAGGGCTCGGAGACCTTGTACCTTGAAAACCACGCGCAGGTGAGCGTGGTGGGCGGAGCAGACCTCACCGGGCAGACCTATCTTTACGACACCATCGGCGGCCAGGACGTGTCGGCTGTGCAGACCAGCAGTCCCGGCGACCCGCTGTCGAGCCTTTCGCCACCGGCATCAGGGACCATCGTCGGCAGAAGCCCGACCTATTACGACATGAACTCGAAGCCGGCGAATAGTACGCTTTCGCCAGGCATCTACTGCGGCGGCCTTACGATCGGCAACACCAGTGGGGCAACCTTTACGTTCAGTCCCGGCGTTTACATCATGGCCGGTGGCGGTCTGACGTTCGAGTCCGAAGCCATAGTGAGCGGCACGGGCGTTACGTTTTACAACACATCGAGCACAGGCTGGGGTTGCTCGTCGAGCTACAGTTACAAGCCCGTCACCATCAGCGGGCAGGTGAACGCGAATCTTAGCGCGCCCACGAGCGGCGATTTCGACGGTGTTCTGTTTTTCGGCAATCGTACCGGATGCTCGACCGCAGGTTCCTGCGTCGACCAGATCAACGGCGAGTCGACGGCGATCCTGAACGGCGCGCTCTACTTCAAGAGCGATGAGATTGAGATCACCGGCTCGAACGCCAGCGGCTACACCATGCTGGTGGCCGACAAGATCTATATCAACGGAAACTCTAACTTTGGCGAGAATGGCAGCCCCTTCGACGACATCACGGTCAGTGTGAGCCCCTCTACGGCCTCTCTTTTCGCCGGCCAGACGCAGCAGTTCACGGCCACCGTCGACAACACCGGCAACACGGCCGTTACGTGGACCATCTCTCCATCGAGCGCGGGAAGCAGCAGCTCATCCGGCCTTTATACAGCTCCCTCTTCCATTACCGCGCAGCAGACGGTCACCGTAACAGCAACGAGCCAGGCTGACGATACGAAAACGGGAATGGCAACTATCACGCTGCTGCCGCCGCAGGCGCCTGTGATTACGTGGGCCACCCCCGCGCCCATTACATACGGCACAGCGCTGAGCGCGGCGCAGCTCGATGCCGCCGCAAACGTGCCTGGGACGTTTGCCTACTCGCCGGCTGCCGGAACGGTGTTAGCCGCCGGGAGCCAAACGCTTTCTGTCACCTTCACACCGACGAATACGGCCGAATACACAGCGGCTACGGCCAGCGTGGTGTTGACGGTCAACAAAGCTACGCCGGCGATCATCTGGGCTACGCCTGCCGCGGTTAACTACGGGACGGCTCTGAGTGCGACGCAGCTTGATGCCACAACAAATGTGCCGGGTACGTTTACCTATTCACCGGCTTCCGGAGCGGTGTTGGCAGCAGGAAGTCAGACGCTGTCTGTCACCTTCACGCCGACGAACACAACCGACTATACGACGGCAACGGCGAGCGTGACGCTGGCAGTGAACAAGGCCACGCCGGTGATCACCTGGGCTACGCCAGCGGCCATTACTTACGGCACGGCCTTGAGCGGAATTCAGCTTGACGCCACGGCCAGTACGCCGGGCACGTTTGCCTATTCGCCTGCGGCTGGAACGGTGTTGACTGCCGGCAATCAGATTTTGTCTGTGACCTTCACGCCAACGGACACGACAGACTACGCGACGGCGACGGCGAGCGTTACGCTGGCCGTGAATCAGGCCACGCCGATTATCACTTGGCCCACGCCCGCTCCTATCACATATGGCACAGCGCTAAGCTCTACGCAGCTCGATGCCACAGCCAACGTGCCGGGCACATTCGCCTATACACCGGCTGCAGGTACGGTGTTGGCCGCGGGAAGTCAGACGCTGTCTGTGACGTTTACGCCGACGGACACGACGGACTACACGACGGTGACGGCGAGTGTTACAGTGACCGTGAATCAGGCGACGCCGGTCATCACGTGGATAGCGCCTTCAGCAATTACGTATGGTACAGCGCTGAGTGCCACGCAACTCGATGCAACGACCATTGTGGCTGGAACATTTGCCTATTCGCCTGCTGTAGGAACATTGTTAACCGCGGGAAGTCAGACGCTGTCTGTGACGTTTACGCCGACGGACACGACGGACTACACGACGGCGACGGCGAGTGTCACGCTGACGGTGAACAAGGCCACCCCGGTGATCACCTGGGCCACACCGGCAGCTATTACTTACGGCACGGCTTTGAGCGGAACTCAGCTTGATGCCACGGCAAACGTGCCGGGCGCGATCGCTTATTCACCCGCCGCGGGAACTGTTTTAACGGCTGGCTCGCAGACGCTGACGGCGACCCTCACTCCGAGCGATACGACCGACTATACGACGGCGACAGCGAGCGTGACGTTAACCGTTAATCAGGCGAACCCGGTTATCACGTGGCCTACACCTGCTGACATTACATATGGTACAGCGTTGAGTGCCACGCAGCTCGATGCTACCGCGAATGTACCGGGCACCTTCGTCTACTCGCCGGCTGCCGGAGTTATCTCGGCGGTTGGCAATCAGAATCTGTCCGTCACATTTACGCCCACCGACACCGCCGACTACACCACAGCGACTGACAGTGTTGTTCTGACTGTAAACCCGGCACCGCAATGCTCGACAAATGGGTATAACTATGTGCGAGCTATCGCCATCGACCACACCCAGGTTCCGAACACCGACCAAATCAATTTTCCCTTCCTGTTCAATACAACCGACCCACTGCTGGCGACCACTGCAAACGGAGGACATGTAGCCAATCCGAACGGCTATGACATCATCTTCACTTCGGATCCGGCCGGGCAGAATCCGCTGAACTATGAGATGGAGGAGTACAATCCCGTCACTGGCCAGGCGATTGCCTGGGTTAGTATTCCTGATCTTTCCCATACGACCGACACAGTCATTTATCTTTTTTACGGCAACTCTGCCATTACGAACTCGCAGCAAAACCCGGCGGGTGTCTGGACAAGCAATTACCAGGCGGTCTATCACCTCGCAAATGTCGCGTCGGGCACTGCTGCTGACTCCACTGCACACGCGCGCAACGGTGTATCCCATGGTGTTGCGGCAGACAACGGTCAAATCGACGGCGCGGGGAGCTTCAACGGGAGCAGCTCTAATGTGCAGCTCTCGCAACTCAACATCAGCAATGTAATAAGCGTGTCGGCTTGGTTCCAAACCACGGCAGACGGAGTCATCTTCGCCAATGCAAATACTACGCTCGGAAACTCGGCGACATCTTATAACCCAGTTTTGTACGTAGGTACCGACTCTTTGCTTCGTGGAGGGCTTTACAACGGAGCAGGTTTGCCGGTGAACCTACTTTCTTCGCAAGCAGCGGTCAACGATGGTCATTGGCATCTTGCTTACTATACGAGCGACGGCACAACTCAGAGGTTGTATCTGGATGGAAACTTGCAGGCATCTGCTTCTGCCGGCAGCAACACTACTTATTATTACTACATCGGTACTGGGTACACCTCCAACTGGAGCCAGACCAATGGCAACTGGTTTTACTTTGGCGGCGCGATCGATGAAACCCGCATATCGAATACTGCACTGTCAGCCGACTGGATCGCGACCGAGTATACCAACCAGAGCTCACCAGGGACCTTCTATTCGTTGTCCTCGGAAAGCGAGGCCGTAGCTCCCAGCGCGGTGACGCTATACGCTCAGCAATCTCAGCAGTTCACGGTGACAGCTCTCGCATCTTGCCCTGCGTCTGTAGTATGGTCGGTGAGCCCCTCAGGAGTGGGGACGTTGACACAAAACGGACCGTCCAGCGGGTTGTACACGGCGCCATCGAGCATCGCCACACAGCAGACAGTAACCATCACAGCGACCAGTCAGACCGATGGATCCACCATCGGCACGTCGGTAGTCACGCTGGATCCCCAGGTATCGGTGAGCGTGACCCCCGGGTCGCCAACGTTATACGCGCCCCATGAAACGGTGCAGTTTACGGCCACGGTCAGCAACGCCGGCAGTAACGCTGTTACGTGGTCTATTAGTCCGAACACGGGCTCTATCAGTCAATCCGGACTCTATACCGCGCCTTCATTCAGCGAGCCGCAGACCGTTACGATCACCGCAACGAGCGTGCAGGATCCAACGCAATCCGGCTCGGCCACACTGACGCTGATGCCGGTCATCGTGAGCCCATCCAGCGCCTCTGTCTACAGCGGATTCACGCAGCAGTTCGCCGCGAATATCCCTGTTGTTTGGTCGATCGTCCCAGGCGGAATTGGAACCGTCAGTCAGACTGGCCTTTACACCGCACCTTCTAACACTACAACCAGTGGGTATCGCCCTGATGTGGTTGCGACTGCCCAGGCTGATCCGAATGGCTCCTTTACGGTCCCGATCCAGGTAGGGTCGCCAATCGTCCAACCTGTGACTCCCGCTGCGGTTTCGCTTTATGGCGGACAATCGCAGACATTCAACGTGTGCCTGGCAACGAGTGGTAGTAGCTCGGGTTGTCAGAGCAGCGGCCAAACGGTCGCGAACTGGTATATCAGCCCCGCCAGTGCTGGAGCTATCTCCTCTTCAGGTGTGTACACCGCGCCAGCATTGATTCCAACTCAGCAAACCGTGACCGTAACTGCCGCCGACATCGCGAATCCAGTGATTACTTCCACGGGAACTATAACGCTTCTTCCGCCTGTAATCAGCGTTACGCCGCAGTCCATGACGCTGTACGCGGAACAAACACAGCAATTTAATTCCGTCGTGACCGACAGCAGCAACACCGCAGTGAACTGGTCCATCAGCCCAGCAGGAGCCGGCTCAATCAGTTCATCCGGTCTCTACTCTGCGCCGCCATACATCGCCTCCCAGCAGACCGTAACGGCAACGGCGACTCTCCAGACAATCCCATCCATCTCAACCTCAGCGTTCATCACACTGTCGCCGGCGGAATGCCCTGCCAAAGCGTACGGTTATGTACGAGCGATCGTTATCGACCACAACCAGGTGCCGAACACAGACGAAGCTAACTTCCCGTTGCTCTTTAGCTCCACCGATCCGGCTTTTGCCACCACGGCAAATGGCGGCCACATCGCGAACGAGAACGCCTTCGACGTGATCTTTACCTCCGATTCAGCCGGGCTGAAGCCGTTGAACTACGAACTCGAAGAGTACAACCCGGTGACCGGTCAAATCATTGCATGGGTAGGCATTCCCAACCTGTCGCACAGCAGTGACACAGTGATTTACATGTTCTACGGCAATCCCAATATCACTGCCTCTCAGCAGAACCCTACGGGCGTATGGGGTGAAAACTACTTGGGCGTCTGGCACCTTCCGAACGGAACGACCCTCTCTGCCAACGATTCGACCATCAACGCGAATAACGGGATATTGGAAGCCGGCGTCAGTGCGACACCTGGTGAAATCGACGGTGCTGCAATCTTCAATGGAAGCAGCGGTTACATTACCACTTCAAATATGATGATTGGTCCCACCGCCTATTCCTTGAGTCTCTGGTTCAATACGACAACGACAAAGGGCGGAAAGCTCATTGGATTTGGCAGCAGCCAAACCGGTTCCAGCGGGAGCTATGACCGCCAGATCTACATGACTAATTCAGGGCAAATTGTGTTTGGAAATTTCAACGGCAGCACGGTGAGCGTCATATCTCCCCGCTCCTACAACGACGGCCATTGGCATAGCGCTGTCGGAACTCTGTCAGGAACTGGGCAATTCCTCTACATTGACGGAACACTCGTTGGCAGCAATACAAATACAACCGCACAATCCTATTCAGGTTATTGGAGACTTGGATACGACAACTTGGGAAGCTGGCCAAGCACGCCGAATAGTTATTTCTTCGGAGGTTCGCTTGATGAAGCACGCGTATCTGCAGTTCCTGAATCGGCCGACTGGGTTACCGCGGAAAATGCCAACCAGAGCTCGCCGGGAACCTTCTATTCGCTGTCTCCTGAAAACCAGGCCATAGCTCCCAGCTCGGTGACACTATACGCTCAGCAATCGCAACAGTTTACTTTGCTCGAAACAGATTCGTGCAATGCCGGCGATGCCGTATGGTCCATGGCGGCCGGCAGCCAGGGCACCCTCAGCCCCAATGGCCTATACACGGCGCCTGCAACCATCGATACCCAACAGACCGTCACCGTCACCGCCACGCCTCTCGGCGCGAATGCGGCTCCGCTGAATGCCACCATCACCCTCATGCCTCCGGTGAGTGTCTCGGTGCTGCCGGACATGGTATCGTTGCCGGCCAGTGGAACGCAGCAGTTTACGGCTATAGTCTCCAACGCGAGCAACACGGCTGTTACCTGGTCACTGAACCCTGTTGGCGTCGGCACTCTAAGCACCACCGGACTTTACACCGCTCCCGCGACGATCAGCGGGCAGCAGACAGTTTTCATAATCGCCACTAGTGTTGCCGATCCAAGCCAATCGGCTTCGGCCACGGTCACTCTCGGTCTTGCAAGTCCACCTCCACCGATTCTCGCCATCGCGGTCAATCCTGCATCGGCAGATGTCTACGCCGGCCAAACCCAACAGTTCACGGCCACGGTGACGAACACGAGCAACACGGCTGTCAGTTGGTCCATGAGTCCTGCCGGCGTGGGAAGTATCGACGACACGGGACTCTACACCGCTCCGGCCTCCATCACCACTGAGCAGACCGTAACGATCACGGCAACAAGTCAGGCTGACTCGGCTCTGACCGCCTCGGCTTCTGTGACCTTGGTTCCCTCCTGTGTGTCGAACGGGTACAACTACGTAAGGCAAATTGTGGTTAACGCCTCGCAGGTCTCCAACAGCGATCAGGTGAATTTCCCGTTCCTCTTCAACACCACCGATCCGCTACTGGCGACCACTGCAAACGGAGGCCATGTAGCCAATCCGAACGGCTATGACATCATTTTCACTTCGGATCCGGCTGGGCAGAATCCGCTGAATTACGAGATAGAGGAATACAACCCCGCTTCGGGACAAGTTATCGCGTGGGTGCAGATCCCTGACCTGTCGCACACCTCCAATACGGTCATTTACCTCTTCTATGGCAATCCGAGCGTCACAACTTCGCAGCAGAATCCATCGGGAGTTTGGGATAGCAATTTTGTGGGAGTTTGGCATCTGCCGAATGGAACTGTCTTATCCGGAAATGACTCGACCTCGAACGGGAATAACTTAACGAATAACGGCGCCACGGCGATAAGCGGCATCATCGATGGCGGAGCCGCGTTCAATGGCAGCTCTTATCTTTCGGTTGAGACCGGAATGACAATATCAGCACCTTTCACGATAGAAGAATGGGCTTTCCCGACGTCGGCGGCAAGTACTGTTGGACTCTTCGGATCGCGCTCCCCGAGCGATGATAGCTTCGACGCAAAACTCGACGGATCCGGAGTTCACGGCGATATTGGGAATGGGTCAAGTTGGTTAACTACGTCGGCCAGCGGAGGTTTTTCCGAAACCTTGAACACCTGGCACCACATCGCCTACGTCGTCGGCACGAGCAATTACACGATCTACGCAGATGGCCAACAAGTGGGTAGCGGCTCTCTCAATGGTACGGCTGTTCTCTCAAGCAGCTCGCATGTATTGAACCTTGGATGGACGGGCTACGATAGTGAGTATTTCTCCGGCAACCTCGATGAAGCGCGGGTGTCGAACATTACCCGCTCCGCCGATTGGATCGCGGCAGAGTATAACAACCAGATCTCACCATCGACTTTCTATACTGTGTCTGCTGAGGGAACGCAGGGTATTGTCCCAGCTTCAGTAACACTGTACGCCAATCAAAGCCAGCAGTTCGCAGATCCGGGCCTCTGCAGCGTCAACTGGTCGCTTTCCGCGGGTGCCTCCGGTACCCTCACGTTGGGTGGACTCTATACGGCCCCCAGCTCGATTACCTCACCGCAAACCCTGACTGTCGTCGCGACCAGCCAGGCGAACCCCAGCGAGAGCGTCTCTGCGACAGTTACTCTCCTGCCGCCGGTCTCAGTGGCCGTTTCACCGTCGAGCGTCACCCTGAATGAGAACCAGACACAGCAGTTCACCGCGATGGTCACCGACTCCTCCAATCCAGCCGTCATCTGGTCTATTAGCCCAGCAGGGTTGGGTTCGATCGACCAAACCGGTGCCTACGGTGCGCCCTCGTCGATCATCACGCAACAAACCGTCGTCGTCACGGCCACCAGCGTGACCGATCCAACTAAGTCGGCATCGGCTATGGTTACTCTATCGCCTTCAGTCTGTGCCTCCACCGGATACGGCTATCAGCGCGCGATCGTCATCGATCACACCAAGGTCGCGAACACCGACCAAATCAACTTCCCATTCCTCTTTAACTCGACCGATCCCGGTCTGGCTACGCTCGACAATGGCGGGCACGTTGCTAACCCCAATGGCTATGACATCATCTTCAGCGCCGCCCCCAACGGTCAGACCAGGCTCGACTTCGAAATCGAACAATACAATCCCGTCACCGGGCAACTGGTGGCATGGATTCGAATTCCAACGCTTTCCCATTCGTCTGACACGGTTATCTATATCTTCTACGGCAATCCGGCGATAACTACTTCACAGGCTAACTCGAAGGGGGTGTGGGACAGCAATTACCAGGCTGTCTATCACCTCGGCACGGTGCCGTCAACAGAAGTTGCAGCCGACTCCACGAACTACGCCAACGACGCTTCTTTTGCGAACTTGACCGCCATGCCAGGCGAGATCGATGGATCTGCGGGACTCGACGGCGCGACTAGCTATCTCGAGATTCCCGCTACGGCATTCCCGAATTACCCCAGCGGCGTTTACAGCGACATTGGCGTAAACAGCGGCCTGAACGCAGGTTTCGACGCCACCTACAGCATCTGGTTCAAGACCTCCTCTTGGGGCGGATTGCTTGATCAGACCGCCAGTCAGACGTGTACGTTAGCCTTCTTCGGATGCATACTCTACGCACCTGAGGAACCGGGAGATACTCCTCAAGGCTCCTGGAACACTTTACTTGATGTCAATTTCGACGGACAGCTCGAAGGCAGAGAAGTAGGCCCGTCCACGCAGGTGTACAACGACAACAAGTGGCACTACGCAACGATCACCTACGGGAACGGCGTGAACAATCTCTATGCCGACGGACAGTTGATCGCTACTGGCCAAGGCGGTGCCACTGGTTTCAGCAACGCTTACGCATACTTCGCTGGTGCTGAGGACGTCGAAACCGATACCTCAGTCGACGCCCAGCCATGGAAGTACCTGCCCGGGCAAATCGACGAGATCAATGTGTCGAACATTACGCGCTCAAGCGACTGGATCCAGACTCAATTCAACGATGAGAGCTCACCCGCTACGTTCTACACGTTCTACCCACAGAACGCCGTTCAAGTGGCTCCGCCCTCGATAAGTCTTTACGCTTCGCAAAACGAACAGTTCGTTGTTCCATCCACGTGCGACGTCACCATTACCTGGTCATTGCCGACCGGCTCGCCCGGTAGTTTGACCTCAGCGGGCCTCTACACGGCGCCTTCCATGATATCCAGCCAAGAGACCGTCACTATAAGTGCTGTTAGCCAGTCGAATGGCGCCAGCTACGGGTCGGCTCAAGTTACGCTGCTGCCTGCTCCACAGCCACTCACCCTGGTTGCATCCAGTCCGTCGCCCTATCAGGCAGGCAGTTCGCAATCCTTCACTGCCACGCTGCTCGATCCGCAGGGTAATCCGCTCATCGGCGTCACCGTCAACTTCGCAGTTGCCGGCCCGAACGAGACCGTGGGCAGCGCCACCACCAGCGCCAGTGGAACCGCGTCGTTCACCTATACCGGTTTGAACAGCGGAACCGATACCGTGCAGGCCACGGCGAGCGTGGATGGTGCGCTGTTGACATCCAACTCCGTCACTGCAGCCTGGCTCACCCCGCCGCCTGTTCAAGCGCTCCCCCTCACTCTGCTGCCGCAGCCTTCACCCGGACGCGGTGCTCTGATGGGCGCATTCACAGATAATAAGGGCGATCTCATTGAGCCCATTGTCGTGGGAACTTCAGCCCGCACTTTCATCACTCCTGCGGGCGCAACTCGCCTGCAACTCGGCATCAACGATACTTATTACGCAGACAATGGCGGCGCAGGATTCGTGGTTGCCATTAACGGCGTCAACGTTACCGTGCCGCCTACGGCCATGCCATGGAACTGGAAGACCGGCGGCATCAACAACAATTATCAGTACGGAATCAACGACGGCACGAGCCCCGTGATTGCCGCGGCAAGCCTCACGGCCGGTGAGCCCGTCACTATCGCGTACCAATCCGGCTCCGTTTCGTCGAACTATCCTATCAATCCGCTCGTGAATGCGAATGGCGAGCCCAACTTCATTACCGGAACCCAGTTGTTCAATGGCGCTTACTTCCCCACGCTCTACACAACGGGAAGTGCCTATCCTCAAAACCTGCCGATTAATGTCTTCGCCGTGCTTACTAACGCATCGGGCGTTCCCATCCCAAACACCCAGGTTACGCTCGGCGTCTCCGGAGCTAACCCCGGCCAGTACCAAGCCACTACAGACGCAACCGGTACGGCCTCGTTCCTTTACGTCGGTGAGAACGCCGGCAACGACAGCCTGAATGCTCAGGCTGTGGTCAATGGGGAGGGGACGCTCACATCGAACCAAACTACACTCGATTGGACTAACTACCCAACGCCGCCCCCGGTGGGTTCGCTGACACTTTACGAAATCGACACCATTGTCGAGCGACAGGACTTCTCTGCCTACGCGAAGGATGCTTCTGGTAATGCGTTGCCCAACGTGAATATGGGCTACTACATTACCGGCGTCGATAACATTCAGACATCGGTGATCACCAACAACATCGGCCAAGGGTATTATCGGTACTTCCACACGGTCTCCGGTAACTACAGCGTGGTCGCCGTCGACTCGGTTGACAGAAACGTCATTGTGACGCCGGCGTATACCGGTGATTGGAACGCGCCTTCAGGTACGCCGGTCGCCAGCGGCGGCTCAATCAGTGTTGGGATTAGTGCCGATTCTTACGACACGATACCCAACGCGCTGCAACTCAATGGCACCGTGACGGACAGCGCCGGACTCACAACCACCGATACCTGGAACGAGATTAGCGGCCCTGGTACAGTCACCTTCGCCGATCCCAGTAACCCCGTTACCACCGCTACGTTCAGCGAGGTAGGCACTTACGTCTTGCAGCTCTTTGCGACAGACTCAGTGAACTCCGGCTGGGTGCAGATTTCGGTTACCGTGCTTGCGCCCTCCGTCGCCTCGCAATCCCAGGGTTGGATCGGCTCGCCTGTTTACGGCTCTACCGTCACAGGCGTTGTGCCCATCACACTGGCCCCGGGCATTACGCTGGCCAGTGGCACGCTGTCGTACATGCCCACCAACAACACCAGCAGCGTGACGATCATCAATTCAAACGTAACTGGCTCCGGCCAGATCGGCACGCTCGACACAACCATGCTTGCCAATGGTTCCTACTGGATCCAGATGCAGGGAACGAACACGGGCGGCAACGCCCAATACAGTCTCGTGCTTGTTACCGTGACCGGCAACTACAAACCCGGCCGCGTCACGTCCACCGTAGCCGATCTTGTTGTGCCGGCTACCGGTCTGTCTATCCAGATTCAGCGCAGTTACGACAGTCTCAACGCGTCGACTATCGGCGATTTTGGCTTCGGATGGAATCTCGGCATCAATACGAATCTCACCGTCGATCCCAGCGGAAACGTAACTTTCACAATAGGGGGTCAGCGCAAGACGTTTGATCTCACGCCCCAGATGCCGCCGTGCACGGTCGTAGGCTGCCTCTTCCCCTATTACTTTGTCGGGTTCACGCCGGAACCCGGAGCTTTCGGAACCCTCACCGATTCTGGCGAGGGCTGCCCGCTGGACATCGTGGTTCCTTACGGATCGCTCTGGGAGTGCTACGGCGGCAGCGGCCAGTATAACCCGCCCGGCTACATCTACACCGATCCCACTGGAACCGCATACACCATCAGCGCCGGCGGGCAGTTGCAGTCTGTCGCAGACAAGAGCGGCAACGGCCTTACGATCACGCCGAACGGTATCACCAGCACCACCGGGCTCAATGTACCCTTTGTGCGCGACAACCTGGGCCGCATCACGCAAATTACCGATCCGCAAGGCAATCAATACCTTTACCAATACGACACAAATGGCAATCTCGCCTCGGTCTTTTATCCCAACACGCAGCAGCCCAGCACGTACAACTACGATCAGAGCCATTTCTACCTGAGCGGCACCGATTTCCGGAACAATCCGCTGCCCGTCAGCACTTACTACGCCGCACACGAAATGGATGCCTCCGGCAACTACTCGGTGGCCGGAAAGCTCCAGAGCGTCACCGACGGGCTCGGCGAGACCACCAGTTACACCTATAACCTCGCCACCAACACCACCGTCGTCACCTATCCGCCCGACGCCAACGGCAACATTGGCACGGCGACCATGGTCTACGACGCGAACGGCGACGTCCTCAGCTCGACTGACCCGCTCGGCCACACCACCACCAACACCTACGACGCCAAGTTCAACCTGCTTTCGACCACCGATCCTCTTAATCACACCACCAGCTACACCTACGACGCCAACGGCAACCAGACCTCCGCAACCTATCCGGCCACGGCCACCAGCACTAACACCACAAGCACCACTAACTACAACCAGTTCAGCGAGCCCACCTCGATCACCGACGAAGACGGCAACACCCGCACGCTCAACTACGATGCCAACTACAACCCGGCCAGCGTCACCGACTCCGTGGGCACGCTGATGAGTACGCAGGTCAACACCAACGGCACCCTGGCCGCTGGCACCGTCGGCTTCGACATTACCCAGAACCCCGCCCGCGCCTCGCAGTTCACCTACGACGCCAACGGCAACCTGGCCTCGCAGACCGACGCTCTCGGCCGCACCACCTCGTACACCTACAACGCCCTCGGCCAAAAGATCACCATGACCGAGCCCGTACCCGCCGGCTCCACGGCCGCCGCAGCCACCACCACTTACACATACGATCCGCTCGGCAACCTCACCCAGACGCAGGCGCCGCTCGGTCGCACCACCAGCTCCACCTACGACGCCAACAGCAACAAGCTCACCGACACCGACGCGCGCGGCAACACCACGAACTACATTTACGACGCCCTCAACCGCCTCATCGAGACCGATTATCCCGACGGCACCAAGACCACCAAGACCTACGACTTCCACAACAACGTGATCACGGAGACCAACCAGAACGGCAACGTGACCCTCCATCAGTACGACCTCGCCGGCCGGCAGATCTCGGTTACCCAGGCCTACGGTACGGCGAACGCCACCACCACCCAGTACGCCTACGACAACGCCGGCCGCATGACGAGCCAGACCGACGCCCTCGGCCACTCGACAACGTACACCTACGACGCCGCCGGCAACCTGCTCGCCACCTCGGGTGTCGCGGGCAACTTCAGCTACGCCTACGACAACGCGCGCAACAAGATTGCGATGACCGACGGCAACGGCAACATCACGCGGTCTGCCTACGATGCGCGCAACCGGCTCACCGTCACCACTTATCCTGACCAAACCACCAAGATCAATACTTACGACGGCCCCGGCAACCTCATCTCCGTCACTGACCAGGCCGGCAACCAGGTGCAGTACAACTACGACGCGGCCAACCAGTTGATCAGCGTGGTCGAGGTCAACAGTCCCAACTCGCCGGCCAACACGACGGTCTACGGCTACGACGCCAACGGCAACCCCATCGCACTCGAAGACGCCAACCAGCACACCACCGCCAGCGCCTTCGATCTCTTGAGTGAGTTGACGAGTAAGGTTCTACCCGACGGCGCGCTGACCGAAACACGCACCTACGACAACAACGGCAACCTGGCCACAGTCACGCACTTCAATGGCGTCACCACCACCTACACCTACGACCAGTTGAACCGGCTCCTGTCGCGCGCCACGCCCGGCGAAACGACTGTCAGCTTCACCTACACAGCCACCGGCAAGCGGCAAACAATGACCGACCAGAGCGGCGCGACCAGCTATTCGTACGACTCGATGGACAGACTCACGACAAAGGCGACGCCCGAAGGCACTCTGAGCTACACTTACGATCTAGCGGGAAACCTTGCTTCGATGACCTCGAACCACACGCACGGGGTTTCGGCTACGTACAGCTACGACGATCTGAATCGTCTCAGCACGGTCACGGACGCCAATCTGGCTGGCATGAACATCACCGCATACAGCTACGACAACGCGAGCAACGTCGGCAGCGTGACTTATCCCAACGGTATCGCAATGCAGTTCACCTACGATCTGCTGAACCGTGTGTCTTCGGCATCTTCGCAGGTGTCTGGCTATCAATATCAACGTGGGCCGACGGGTAATTTAACGAGTGCAACCGAGCAGACTGGCCGAACCGAGAACTGGAATTTCGACGGGATTTACCGTTTGACCAGCGAGACGATCAGCGTTGCCCCAAGCGGACACAACGGCAATGTCAGTTACTCACTCGATCCTGTAGGGAACAGGCTCTCGGACACATCTACTCTGGAGGGAATCTCCTCCGGTTCGTGGGGCTATAACTCCGACGACGAAGTGTCGAGCGAAAGCTACGATCAAAACGGCAATGTGAAGTCCACTGGAGGAAAAACCTTCGCTTATGACAGCGAAAATCATTTGATCTCGATGAACGGCGGCGCGGTGAGCATCGTTTATGACGGCGACGGCAACCGCGTAGCCAAAACCGCCAAAGGGGTCACGACTTACTATCTCGTGGATGGGCTGAACCCGACAGGATACTCACAAGTGGTTGAAGAACTCCAGGGCGGCGCGGTGACCCGGCAGTATACCTATGGACTACAAAGAATCTCCGAAAATCAGCCGATCAACAGCACATGGACAGTGAGTTTCTACGGCTATGACGGCGGTGGCAACGTGCGTAACCTCACGAACAGCGCCAGCACGGTGACCGACACTTACGAATACGATGCTTTCGGCAACGTGTTCACAGTGGGCGGCACCACGCCGAACAACTATCTCTATCGCGGCGAACAATACGACCCGGACCTAGGTCTCTACTACCTCCGCGCCAGGTACTACAACCCGCTCACCGGCAGGTTCATGTCCAGGGATTCAGAGGACGCGAAGCTCATGGATCCGGCCACCTTGCATAGGTATCTCTACGCTAAAGGCGATCCAATCAATGCGTTCGATCCAACAGGGCGAGATTGGCTGGAATACAAGTTGCTCCTAAAGGAGGTCGCGCCGGAGGCTGCGGCTGCTCTTACGATAGCGGCCAAAATCATATGCGGAGAGCTTGCCGTTGTGGCGTTTGTCATAGATGGATTGCATTACTTCAACCCGTCCAGCCCAGGTCTTCCGTGGCCGGTGAAGGCTCCGTGTGCTTTGTACGGCATAGGAACGGCGGCATACGCTGCGTGGCTGGCTTTGATCGCTGAATTGTAAACAGCTGCAAGACAGGCTGATTTTGCCGCACAATCTGGCGGAACTCGGGGACAGGAATGGCGAAGAAATAGCCACCGAGCCTTGAAACCTGTGCCTCGCCAAAATACCGATCTGTCGTCGAATCAACCGAATAGATTGTATGCCCAATTTGGATTGTTCCCGTGCAAACTGACCGTATGCTGCGTCTATCGAGGCTTCTGTTTGTTTCACTGGCCCAACTGTTTCGCCGTCGCAGGGACCTTGTCTTGGAAAATGTGGCGCTTCGGCAACAGCTTGCGGTCTTGAGACGAAGGCACCCTCAGCCGCGCCAAATATCGCCGGCTCAAAGACATTTTTTCGCCAGGCCAGTAACTCTTACCGGGTTGCGGCTGTCTATATTCTGTGTCAAAGTGTTTCCGGGCATTGGAAAGTGTTCAATCAAGTGACAGCTTGGGTTACATTGACGACCGAGGGCATAGTTAGCCCGAGTACGGCTCCACTCCGGAGAATCGTGGCGGGTTGGAGAATTCGCACGTGGACTCAAATATTTAGACCATCTCTTCTGGGCTTCAGTGGGCTCGCGGTTGCGGTAATGCTGTGGGGCTATGGTTACAAGCTCTCCCTCTATCATTCCCATCCTGCACCGGCTCTGCGAACCATCGTTGCGAAACTCTGGATCGAGCCGCAAAATGCTTCCGTTGTCGTGGTCCAAAAACTCAAGGATCAATCTAACCTCGTCGCCAGCCCTCACAATCTTTGCACTTCAATTCAGTATCCCTGTCTCGACCGTGCTTCAGGTTTCCTCTTCCTCGCGAAGGGGCGCAGTCTTCAATCCTTCAGTTTCCCCATTTCCCTCCGTTCTCCGCCACATACCTTCCGCTCGGCATAGCCGGTTCTCCGATGTTTCCGGCGGAATTGGATGACCTCTCGCCCGTCTTGAATCTTTCGCATTGAGAAGCCCATTCTGTGAAGGAGTACTCGATTCCTCATGATGACTGAGCGACTTCCGATCTGCGGACGCCTGTTCGGATCTAGCGTCCACGATCAGTCTGTTTCGCACGGTTCCTCCTATGGATCGATTAACAGTCAGTGTCAGCCAACGGAGGCAATGTCGACGATGATCACCGATTTCGAACAGGAGAACTGGAGTTCTGCCGACAAGCTGGCAACGTTTGTTGAGGTTGCCAGGATACATCGCGCCCGGTTTCTGTCGCTTGCGCTGCGCTTGACTTCGCGACATGAGGAAGCCGAGGACATCGTCCAGGAAGCTCTTCTCAAGGCGTACCGGGCGCTTCCGGGCTTTCGCGGCGATTCGCGCATGGACACATGGCTGTACACAATTGTCCGAAACGCGGCGATTGAGTATCTACGAAACCGAAAAGGGAAAATCGAACTTCCGCTTGGACCAATTCACTCGGAAGGCAACGACAAGCCCCAGCTCGAGATCGCCGACCATGGCAAATCCCCTGAGGAATTGTACGAGCGCATTGAGCTCCAGAGGATTCTCGATTCTGCGATGGACGAGGTAACCTCTCTCAATCGAGTCGCCGTGCAGATGTGTGTTCTTGAAGAAATGCCCCATAGATTTGTGGCAGATAATCTCAATGTTAATCTCGCTACTTTGAAGTCCAGGGTTTTTCACGGCAAGCTGATGTTGAGGAAGGCGATATTTCGGCGTATGCGTCCGAACCATAACCCAGTTGCGAAAAACGCGGCTACGATGTTCCCATCGCGTTCCCTCAGGAGGGATAAGATGCGATCCTCAGCCTATTGTGCGTGTGCGGTTTTGCTTATGTGCCTGGTTTTCAACGGATGCTCATCACAGCAACAACAAAACTGCCCCGTAACCGATGAGCATCGAAAGTGTACGACTATCGTGGGAAGTGGCGGCGGATCGGGTGGATCAGGTGGGACAAGCGGTGGAACGTCAGGTGGTGGCGGCGGCGGAACGTCTGGCGGCACAGGTGGGACCTCCGGAGGTACTGGAGGAAGTGGCGGATCTGGCGGGTCAGGCGGCTCCGGAGGCTCGGGAAGCGTAGCCAGGCATTCCCGTTTCAGTGAATCGGAACTCGCGGAATTGGGCCCGGAGGCGGACACGCTTCCGGCGCCCCCAATCCAGGGACTGGTGAACGGTGGTCAGTCACGAGCGATTTCAGGGGCGAGGGTCTATGTGATGGAAGCGAGTACGGGGTCGCGAGGTGCGGCTTCTGTTTCCCTGTTGTCGGCGTCGGCCGCCTCATCCGATGCAATTGGGCACTATGTGCTCACAAATGAGTGGGGAGGATTCACAATTGCCGGAGCCTATCACTGCACGCCGGGCCGGGATGTGTATCTGTATGTGCGCGGGGGCAACAGCGGCAGTGACGGAGTCAACCCTGCGATTGGGTTGATGACCAGGCTTGGCGTCTGCCCCGCGGCCGGGAATTTTGATCGGTCGGAGCCGTTTGTTTTTGTCAACGCCGTGACGACGGTTTCAGCTGCATACGCGATGGCAGGCGCGGCGACGGATGCAACGCATGTTTGGAGCGGCCTCGACATGCCACAACAGAAAGAGCTTAAAAGGGCGAGCGAGTGGGTGGGCGTAGCCACGGGATTCGCGAAGGTTGACGGAACGATGCGGCCCGATGGTGTTCCGCTGCGAAATACGATTCACACACTGGCAAATATTCTCTCAGCGTGTATCAATTCGAATGGGCCGCAGTCGCCCGGATGCACCGGGTTGTTCGCAAGCGCGCGAAAAAACGGTGTGGAGGGTGCAATGCCGGAGGATACCGCAACGGCAGCGATCAACATTGCGCAACATCCCCGTGTCAATGTTGCAGCTCTGTATCGGCTCCAGCCGCGGGCGGCGCGGCCATTTGAACCGGCGCTGGAAACACAGCCGGCTGACTTCGATCTTGCCGCGCAGGAAAACGCAAAGCCGACTTTGGCAATGCTCTCAATGCATCCATAAAAAGATCGAGACGCGATGGCTCCCGGTCTTTGCTGCCACTCGATATTGTGCTGAAAGATGGGCTACTGATCATTGTGCGCGTTGAGAACCTCAAATCCCGAAGGAGCAGTAAACCACGAGGCGTCGGGTTCACGGCGATCGAGGTTGGTCACGTTGAGGGTAACCTGACCCAGTTGAGGGTTTGTGCGGACCACCGACAGGTCGATCTGGAGGTCGGGCGAATACCAGATTTCCCTGTGGCTGATGATGAGACGGTTGCTGCCGTGATCGCCCGCCTGGCTGGTTGTGGTTTCGCGAGTCCCAACCGCGTGAAGCGACTCGATTGTCTGGTTGCCCAGGCTCTCGCGCTTAATGTTGCCGGAACCGGCAGGAAGCGAGCCTCCGGCATCCTCATCGAGCGGGAGGCGGGCGTGATACGGAGCCGTGGAACAGTTCTTCGTGGACTGCACGCACACAACGCGGGTTCCCGCAACAGGGTCGACAATAGTGACCGAACGCAAAGGAGGATCCTGATCGGAGTCGGCGGGAATGAAGGAGCGCGTTTCGCGATGAACGCGGCCCTGGGAGTCGCGGGCAACCATGGTGTAGTACTTGCGGTTGATGGCCCCTCCGCCCACAAGAGGCTGCGCCCAGGTGACGTCGATCCGGGCCGTGAAGGGCGCACCGGCAATGGGGGGTATGTCAATGCCCTGGATGTAGGTTCGAACGTTTCCGTCCGGGACTGCCTGCTGGCTGTTGGCAGCGAGGTTGGCAAATGCGAAGCAAAGGGAAAGACCAAGCAAAGAAGAGATGCGCATAGAAACGCTCCGTTAGTTTGGGTTAGAAACCTAACTAGATTAAGACGGGGCGGTGAGGAGTGTAGCTGTATGGATTCTGCGTTTTTTCTTCAAGCATGCGGAAATGATTCTGCTGAAGACTGCATGACGGTGAGGCAGCGAACGACGGAAGAGGGTCCAATGAAACGGGAAAAGCGCCAAAGCCCGGTTGGGTATTCCTTGGCGCTTTGCGTTCTGCTGCTCACCGGCACTGTCACCAGGGCGCAATCAACTGGACCCAGTCCGGTCGCCGGGGCTCGGCAATATCAGGAATATTGTGCGGCCTGCCACGGCGCCGACGGCAAAGGAGGCGACAAGGCTGCATCCCTGGCTACCAGCGAGAGCGTAAGAGACCGAACCGAAGCAGAGCTCTTTAGGATTGTCCACGACGGCACCCCGGAGGGAATGCCGCCCTTTGCACAGATCGGCGACGCGAATATTGCGGCAGTGGTGCACTACCTGCGGGTTGTGGCAGACAGCGCTCCGCCGCCGGAAACGGCGTCCACGCCCGTGCCAGTAGGCGATCCCAATGCGGGCCGAGCACTTTACTTCGGCAAAGCGCAGTGTTCGGCCTGCCACATGGTGAACGGGCAGGGCGGTTTTGAGGCGGCGAGTTTGACGGCGTACGCGCGAAACCGCACGGCCGAAATGGTCCGGCAGGCGATTACAGCTCCCGGTGAGGAAACAGCGCCGATTGTCCGCTTTGCGAGCGCGGTCACCAGAGACGGGAGAAATCTGACAGGGGTGGTGCGCAACGAAGATGCATTCACCCTGACATTGCAAACCCAGGACGGACGGTTCCATTTCCTTGAGCAGAAGGACTTGACGGCAGTTCGCGATGCTGGTCACCTGTTGATGCCGCCTGACTACGGCACGCTGCTGACGGCAAAAGAATTGAACGATGTGGTGAGTTTCCTGATGGTGAGCAGCAAGGCGCGGGATAACGAAACGGAGCCCGCCCGCTGAGGCGAACCGGCTCAGAAGGATGATTAAGGCGAGAAGATCGATGATGACGGAACTCCGCATAGGGGCGATGGGCTTGGGGGCGATTGCGTTGATGTTGATGATGATCGGCAGGAACGCGTGTGGACAGACACAGACTGCCGGAATCGCGGGAGGGCAGGCGAAAGCTGAGACCGTACAGGACGACGGAAGAGGTGTGGTGGATGTGAGGCAGAGCGATCTGCTTGACCAGTCGGCAGGAGAGAACTGGGTAAGCTACAACGGCGACTATACAGGCAGACGATACAGCAGGCTTACCCAGATAACGCCGACGAACGCGAACGGCTTGACCGCTCAGTGGGTATTTCATGTACGCGAGGTAAGCCCATTGGAGGTGACTCCGATTGTGGTAGCCGGCGTGATGTTTGTGACCAGCGCGAATGACGCCTTTGCTCTCGACGCAAAGACGGGCAAGACGCTGTGGCATCATACGCGCGCGCTGTCGCGCGAACTGGTCGACGATGCCGCCATGCACCACAACCGGGGAGTGGCGATTCTGGGCGGCCGAGTTTATATGGAGACGGACAATGCGCATCTTCTGTGCCTGGACGCGCGATCGGGCGGATTGATTTGGGATGTGGCGTACGCACCCGGCAACAGAAACTACGGCGCGACGAGCGCACCCTTGATTGTGAAGGACATGGTCGTCGTCGGCACCTCCAGTGGTGACGACGGCGTACGCGGGTTCCTGGCGGCCTTCGATTCGCAGTCCGGAAAGGAACGATGGCGATTCTGGACAATCCCGGGGCCCGAAGAGAAAGGAGGCGAGAGCTGGCCGGGCGACCAGTATCTCCATGGAGGTGGAACTACATGGATGCCGGGGACCTACGATCCGGAGTTGAACACGCTCTACTGGGGTACCAGCAACCCTTCTCCGGACTACGACGGAAGCGTGCGGCCGGGAGACGATCTTTACACGAGTTGCCTTCTGGCACTGGATCCCGATACGGGCGCGCTGAAGTGGTACTTCCAGTTCTCCCCACACGATCTGTACGACTATGATGCGGTGCAGACTCCAGTTCTCGTCGACGGGAACTTCAATGGTAAGCCGCGAAAGCTGGTGGTAACAGCCAATCGAAACGGCTTCCTCTACATACTTGATCGCACCAGCGGGAAGTTTCTTTTCGCAAAACAGTTCGCGCTTCGTCAGACATGGGCCAAGGGAATCGACGCGAACGGCAGGCCAATCTCCGCCGGTCTGATTCCCGACCAGAAAGGGGTCGAAGTTTGTCCGGCAAATGGGGGCGCGACGAACTGGTATTCGCCCAGCTACAACCCCGCCACACACATGTTTTACTTCCGTTCCTACGAGGCGTGCGCAATCCTCACCGCAAAATCCGAGCCATTTGAAGAGGGGCGGACCTATTACTCAACGGGTATGCGCGAGACCGGTAATCGCGGCACAGGATATGTGAATGCCTTCGATCTGAATACGCTCGATTTTGCATGGCACAATGCGCAGATCGGCGCGTACAAGGGCTGGGGCGGGGTGATGTCGACGGCTACCGGACTGGTTGTTTACGGGGACGATGGCGAGAACTTTGTGGCTCTTGATGGACGAAGCGGCAAGGTTTTGTGGCATTTCAATGTGGGCCAACTGGTGCACGCTTCTCCAATGAGCTACGCGATCGACGGCAAGCAGTACATTGCAGTCGCCGCTGGCAGCAACGTGTTTGCATTCGCGTTGCCATAGAGCATTCTTCGCTGCGCAAAACGTACTCGAGTCAAGCCGTCGACGGA
>Ga0187847_10001257_pt1 | contig 23540 bp, 12 predicted proteins | sample June2016WEW_4_10_FD_132458 | JGI IMG/M metagenome (GOLD analysis project Ga0187847, IMG submission 132458) | Peatland microbial communities from SPRUCE experiment site at the Marcell Experimental Forest, Minnesota, USA - June2016WEW_4_10 | ecosystem: Environmental > Terrestrial > Soil >...
CCCATTTGAAGGAGCGGAACATGGTGTAGAGAATAATGAAGATCAAAAGTATCGTCAGCGGCACGATAACCAGCAGCCGCGCTTCGGCGCGCTTTTCACTCTCGTATTCACCTTCCCAATCAATGTGATAGCCGCGCGGCAGTTGAACGCTGGCGCTCACGTTCTTGATTGCCTCCTCCACCGCGCCGCCCAAGTCGCGGCCGCGCACGCTGTATTTGATAGCCACGTACCGCTGGTTTCCTTCACGATAGATTTCAGAACCTTCGTCCCGTTCCTCTATCTTGCAGAGTTGAGCGAGGGAAACTCGTTCGCCGGTGGGAGCCAATAATCGGATGTTCTCAATCGCCTCCTTGGTGTTGCGATACTCCGGGAGATAACGCATCACCAGGTCGTAGCGCGCTTCGCCTTGCAATACCTGCGTGAGAGCATTTCCTCCCGCGGCGGTATTTACGGCATCCTGAACATCCGCTACGTTGATCTGATATCGCGCGGCTTGTTGCCGATCCACGATAAAGTTGTCGTTGGGCTGCCCCAGAACCTGAAACACTCCCAGATCCTGAATGCCTTTTACCTTCCCCATGACTTTGCCGATCTGTTCGGCCTTGTCTTCCAAAACTCGCAAGTCGTCCCCGTAAACTTTCGTCGCAAGCTGTCCCTTCACTCCGCTGACCGCTTCTTCCATGTTGTCGGCGATCGGTTGTGAGAAGCCCCACACCACTCCCGGAATCTTCGAAAGCTCGCGGTTCATGGACGCTATCACCTCTTCCTTGTTCTGATGAAAGGCCGGCCGCCATTGCTCCTTGGGCTTCAGATCGACAAAATATTCGGTGTTGAAGAAGCCGGTGGTATCGGTGCCATCATCCGGGCGCCCGGTCTGGCTGGTGCACTGCGTAACTTCAGGCCAGGAACACAGGATGAGCCGCGCTTGATTCGACAGCCGAATGCCTTCCGTAGGACCGGTGCTCGGAGCCAATGTGCCGCGCACCCACAGCGCGCCTTCATCCAGATGGGGCAGGAACTCGGAACCGATCACTCCGCCCAGCCAAAGATACATCGCCACAGCCAGGCCGGCCACTCCTCCGGCGACGGTGAGGAATCGCAGCCGGATGGCCACTCTGAGAACGCGTCTATATATGTTAGTGGCCCACGTCATCACCGGATTGCGCCATTCGCGCGTGCCTTTAGGAAAGAAAATGCTGGCCAGCGCCGGCGCGATCAGCAGCGAAAAAATGATGGCGCCAAGCAGTGCGAATGCCACGGTCCAGGCCATGGGTTTGAACAATCGCCCTTCCACGCGCTGCAGCGTGAAAATCGGCAAGTACGCGGTAATAATGATGGCAACAGCGTAGAAAACCGGCCGCTGCACCTCGTGCGCGGCGTCTGAGATCTTCTGTTTTGCAGTTCTGGTATCGTCGCGGCGGCTCAGGTGCCGCACTATGTTCTCCACCATCACCACCGCTCCGTCCACCACCATTCCGAAGTCCAGCGCGCCCAGCGATAGCAAATTCGCCGGAATCCCTCTCAGGTTCAAACACGTCGCGGCGAACAGCAGCGAAAATGGGATGGTCAGCGCTACAATGATGGCCCCTCGAACATTTCCGAGAAACAGAAACAGGATCACCACCACCAGGATCATTCCATCCCTGAGATTGTCCAGGACAGTGTGCGTGGTGTATCGCACCAGGTCGCTGCGATCGATGAGCGGAACAACTTTCACGCCCTTCGGAAGAATAGTATTGTTGAGCTCCTCTACCTTCTTGTGAATTCCCTGCAGCGCCGTGTCGGCATCGGCGCCTTTGCGCAGTAGCGCAATCCCGGAAACTACATCGTCGTTATCGATCAGCTTTCCATCCTCGTGCCGGATCGCGCGCGCGAATTGGCCCAGCCGGATCTTCGGACCCTGCGCCACCACGGCGATATCTCTCACCCGGACCGGTGTGCCGTTCTTGGCCGTGATCACGGTGCTCTCAATGTCCCGTACGTTCCGGACCAATCCCACTTCCCGAATATTGATCTGCTGCAAGCCGGCTTCGATGAAGCTGCCGCCGGCGTTGGCATTGTTGTTGGTGAGCTGTTGCTCAACCTGGCCGAGGCTCAGTCCATACGAGATGAGTTTATTGGGATCCACGCGAACCTGATATTCACGCGTCGGGCCGCCGAAGCTGGCCACATCCACGATATTCGGAACTGCCTTTAGGTTCTTCTCCACCACCCAGTCTTCGATGGACTTCAGCTCCATCACGTCGTACGCCGGATTGATGCTGTGCAGCGTGAAGAAGTAGATCTGGCCGGCTGGACTCCAGTCTGTTTGCATCTGCGGCGATACGCCGGCGGCCACCGCGGCAGGCGGAAGACTCACTTGCGTCAGCCGCTCGAGCGCTCTTTCGCGATCTTTGAAATTATCTTCTTCGTCGTCAAAAATGAGCTTGATGTCGGAAAGACCGAACAACGAGAACGACCGCAGATGGGTTACGTGCGGCATGCCGTTCATCACGATCTCGAGCGGAATGGTGATTTGCTGCTCGATTTGCTCCGCCGAGATTCCCGGCCACTGCGTGACAATCTCAACGTAGTTGTCGGCAACATCTGGGTAAGCTTCCACAGGAAGCTGATGAAAGGAAATCGCGCCCCATCCGAACAGCAGCAGCGCCGCGGCCAACACCAGAAAGCGGCTCTGTAGCGCGAAATCAACCAGCTTGCGAATCATCTACTGTTCCACCGTGCTTTGGAAAACCAGTGCGTTCGCCACCACCTTATCGCCCGACTGGATGCCCGAGGACACTTCCTGCGTGTTGCCCGGAAGCATGCTCCCCCCGGCCACTTCCACTCGCCGGAAGCGCCCATTTCCTAGCGGATTGTAGACCCATTCCCGGTCGTGCAGATGCAGAATAGCCGTGGCCGGAACTGTCGCGTGTTTTTCCTTGGTCAGGCCGTGAAACGTCGCGGTGACAAACAGCCCCACCCGCATCAGGCCAGGATTCTCCACTTGCAACCGCACCTTGGCGGTACGAATGTTCGGATCAATGATCGGCAGAATGTTGCTAATCTTCGCCTTCAGTACCCGGTCCGGATAGGCCACCAGGTGGATGTCCGCATACTCGCCGATATGCACCTGCGCCATGTTGTTCTCCCACACATCGCAGATAATCCAAACCTGCGACAAGTCGGAAATGGTGAAGGGATTCGGTGGCGTCAGCGCCTGAACGCCCGATTGCTCCGTGATTTGTTGGTCCGTGATGGTTCCCGCTACCGGAGCAAACACCTCGACGATGCCTGTGGGATGCTCCGGATCAACTCCAAGCAGCCCGAGCTGCTCCTTCGCGGTCTCGAGAACGACAATGTTATCGTCCTCGGCGTTCTGTGCGATTTCCTGCGCACTCTTGGGAATCGCCCCATGCTCCAACAGCGTGTTGGCACGATCCAGTTGAAGCTTCGTCAATTGCTCGTTTTTTATAGCTTGGCGGTAGTTGGAAAACGCGCCTGCAATGTCCGAGCTTCTCACTTTGAAGAGGAGCTGGCCTTTTTTCACTTCATCGCCCAGCCGCGCGTCGATTTCCACCACACGTCCAGTGGCGAGCGATGGCACCGGCACCTGCCGCGAGACGTCCGGACTCACCACGCCAGTGACGTTCAATTCCGGCGCGCCCACGTACTCGCCCGCCGTCACCAAAGGAAAACGTTCCGGATGGTCCACTTTGAAATTGTTGGCATCCATGTCGGGCTCGACGGCAGTGGGCGTCGGCCCTATTGCGGCGGCCGCACTCTCTTGTGCCGTGACCTTTTTCTCGCAGCTGGTCAGCAGAAGGCTCGCAGCCAGTACTGCGGCAATAACAAATAATCGGTTCATTGGAGCACCTCACTTCCCGCAGCCATATTCATCTGAGCCGCGGCCGTCAAGTATGAGCCAATCAGATTCAAGTAGGCCAATCGAGTGTCGCGATAAGCCTTCTCCGCATCCAGATAATCCAGCAAAGATGAGCCGCCATTCTGGTAGGCGAATGACACTCTGTCGCGCGTGTCCGTGGCCAGCTTCAAATACCTGGTCTTGTATGGTTTCAGCAGATTTACGTTTTGGATCAGCGTCCAATAGGCGGAATCTACATCGCTGAAGACCAACGCCTCATTGGCATCCCGCAATCGCTCGTTCCGGCCGATGTCGATCTTTGTCAACTCTTTCTGGCCCTGATTCCGGTCGAAGATGCGCAGCGGAATGCTCACGCTTCCACCCACGGTCTCGTTGGCGAACGAATTGCTAAACGAGGGATTATTCGAGTACCAAATACTGAACGTCGGATCAGTCGAGCCGTTGGAAACCGCGAGCTGGTAGGTGATCTTTGCCAGATCTATGTTCTGCACGGCAGCCTTCAAGTCCGGCCGCGCATCCAAAGCGATTTTCCGAAATTCCTCCAGCGGCCTCAGCTCCTCAACAAAATCAAACGGCCCGGTGACGTCGAACCGTTCGATCGCTGTCCGGTCGTTTATGAGCATCAGAAGCTGGATCTTCGCCGTCCGAAGATTCACCAGCGCGGTTTCGAAGTCGGATTCAAACTGCACGCGCTGCAGCTCCAGGCGGTCCAGATCCACCTGAGCCATATCGCCGGCTCTGAAACGCGTGCGGTTGACCTCGAGCTCCCGGTCCCAGTACTCAAGGTTTTCTTTAGCGTTCTCGAGCACCGCTTTGGCTTGCAAGGTTTGTACGAACGCGCTTTTCAGATTGAACACCAGGCTGCGCTCCTGGTCGAGATACGTCGATTCCGCAATCGCCGTGGATTCCTTGGCTTGGTCGCGCCGTAACTCGCGCTTGTGCTCCCGTTCGTGCAGGTAACTGATGCCGGGTGTTTCCACCACGCCGCTGAACGGACGCCAGACACCCATATTCCGGCTGATTTGAAAGCCATCCGCGGATATCGTGAAATCCGGATTGGGACGAAGGTAAGCAGTGATCTCGGCTGCTCGCGACTCATCGATATTCAGTTGAGCGGCCTTCAAGGTCGGGTTTTGAGCCTCGAACTTTTCTTTTATTTGTTGCCATGTAAGCCCGGTCTGTGCGGAGAGATGCTGCAGCAGGAGCCCCGCAATGAAAGCTCCGTTACGGACAAGGTGGCACCGAAATGAGGGCGATCCGGCCAGCAAGCTTCAAATTTAACCGCAGCCCGCGCGGGAAGCCAGTGATCTTGCATCCAAACAGAATGTCATTCGATTATCTGTTGTCGCCATCCCCTATCCATCGATTACCGGTCCGGTTTTACAGCCAAACATCCTGATCTTTCGGTCGAAGGGCTTGGCAGAATCCGAGATCCGCCCTACCATTTACAACATGGTTCAAGGTAAAACGACGCGGCTTCTCGGTGAGGCGGCGAACCATCAGCCAATACGGCTGCTTTTACTGGATCATCACGTGCTGTTCCGGGAAAGCTTAGCTCGCCTGCTCGCTTCAGAACAGGGTTTTGAGCTCGTGGCGGAATGCACCACGCCGGCCGAAGCATTGAAAAGCTTGAAAGACCGGGAAGCCGACGTCATCCTGGTGGATGCGCAACTTGCCAAGGAATTCATTCCCAGCGCCCGCAAGGCTCGGTACCACGGTAAAACCCTGGTCATCGCGAGCGAAATAGACGCGGCCAGTTCGGCCATCGTCCTGAGGTACGGCGCCTCCGGAATTTTCCTGGCGTCCGACTCCTCCTCGCGCCTTCTTCAAGCCATCCGGCTGGTCGCGCATGGCGAAACCTGGCTGGATCAGAAGGTCATCCAGCTCCTAGCCGAACGCTACCCGGATTATGACGATCGCATGATTGGGAACGGATGGTACGGCACGCTACCTGAACGCGAGCGCTCTGTCCTGCAAGGGATCGTGGACGGCCTATCGAACCGAAAGATCGGCGACCAGATTGGCGTCTCAGAATCCACCATCAAGGCGATATTGCAGAATTTGTTCAGCAAAGCCGGCGTCCGAACCCGAAGTCAGCTCGTTAGGATTGCGCTCGAGCGCGAGCCGCACAACGTTGCCGAGGTCGAGATGGGAGCATCTCAAGGTTAGTTAAGCGCGGAATCTTACGGCTAATCTTTCGAGTCCCGGCGCCGTATCATAAGAGATCCCGATACTGTTCCAGCGCTTCGCGAACCAGCCGCGCTCGGGTGCGCACATTGGTTTTGGCAAATAGCTGCTGTAACGTGTTCTTAACGGTGCTTTCCGAAACATCCATCCGGGTTGCGATTTCTTTGTTGGCCAAACCCTGCACCACAAATCGAAGCACGCTCAACTCCCGATCAGCCAGTGGCGCCCGCTCCTGATGTTCGCTGTGGGATGCATCCGGGCCGGCGGTGGCCGTTTCTTCGGTGACATCGGCGATAATCGCGGCTAGCTTCGGACTCGGACCTTCTTTATATGTTGAGAACCAAACATCCGCTGTGAAAGATTCACCATTTCCGCGATGCCCACGACATTGCATAGTCGCTCGAAACTGCGGCGCTTCCTCCCACCGCAAAGCATGATGCAGCTCCGGCAGGAATGCCGCAATTGGAGTTCCAGCCAGATTTCCATCTCTCGGAGCCATCAGTTCAGCTGCGGCGCGATTGGCAAGTTCAATGAAGCCGCGCTCATCCACTGTCACAATCGCCGCCGGACTGGTCTCCACCAGCGCCTTCAATCTCTCCTGGCCCTCCAAGGTTAGACGCCGGTTGCGCACCAGCTCCGCGACAAACAATCCACAGCCCGCGAATGCCAGTGTCTCAAAGGCTAATCGAACGGGTGACCGGTCGAGTGAACTGAAAAGTTCGCTAAGTACGGCACAACTGGCGCCAAGCAGAGCGATCACCCATCTGGGAAGAAACCCCGCTGCCAGCATGATGGGGAACAAATAGAGAACACCAAATGCCACGAACGGTTTCGTCCACCAGTCCGCGATAGCGACGATCAGAATGATAGCCCCGCTGACCGCCAGGACTGCCGTTCGATTGCGCTCCTCCCAGACTCGCTCCAAGTGCCACATGGGTTTCGAGTTGAACCACTCATTATCCCACCGCCGTTCGCCTTCGCCCTACAATCAAATGATTAACCGCACGGTTACAAGGATTCTAGAGGCGATCAGGAGGCGTGCTTTTATCTCTGCCTGCGCCAGAGGAGAAATTATTCTTCACTTAGGTTGGGCGGATTCGGGGTTAGCGGAAGCTGCTTCGAGTTGCCGGAGTACGAACGGATTGTTGGGAAGTTTGCGATTCCAGTACCGCCAAAGCTCCAGCCGGTCGGCCTCAAGTGGTCCAGCCTGGGCTCCCCTGCCCGTGCGGCGGAGCAGCATGGCGAGTGAAGTATGGAGCCCCGAAACATAAACGGCATTCAGCAGGTCGTTTTGCGGGTCGGGATTCGAAGCGATGAGTTTTTGGAACAGTTCCTGGTAAATTTCCAAGGCCTGCTCGGGCTGGCCGGTCTCAGCATAATGATCCGCGAGAGCTCGCATGGCAGTGTCGGCTTCACTGCCCGCAGGGATGCTATCGGCGGGGTAATCTTTCGTTTCACTCAAGAGCCGAAAAGCGGCGTCGATTCTGACTTTCGCGTCTTTCTCGTGATGCATCAAGCGCGCGGCGTAAGAGGAACCGGCGAGCAGGAGCGTTTCTGCGCGGCGTGCAGCGACATCGTTCGGGACCTCTCGGATCCTTACTAATGAGTGGTCATAGACCTCCAGCGCCTGCTTCGGATTGCTGTGCCGCAAGACATCCCCCAGGTAATGCCCGGCCTGGGCTATCACGGAACGGCCCTGAAAAAAGTCGGGATCCTTCTGCGCGAATGGTTCCAGAGCGTCGAAGGCTTCTTGAAGTGGAACGGCAGCTTCTAGCGGGTGGTTCAGATTGACACCGCCGTCCTCTCCCAGGATGAGTCCTTCCCGGGAGCGGGTTTGGGAGAGGATCAGCGCGTTATAACCGGGATAGGGGTTCTCGCGTTGTAGTTTTTCCAATTGCTCTTTCGATTCGTGGATTGCATCCAGCGCCCCCTGGAAGTCTCCCAAATACATCAGCGCGCCCGCCAGCATATTGAACGCTTGCGCGCGCGGCCCCGGCACCGTTGGAGTTTCCTTGGAGATTTCGATCCCCAGCCGGGCATAATGAGCTGCGTCCGAAAATCGATGGAGACCCAAGTGAACCTCAGCTAGGTCTCCGTACATAAAGGTGGCGCCGTTGATCTCGCGCCTAGTCAGATTCCCGAGCCGCGCCAGGCGGCCGAAAGCATCTACAACTTGAGGAGAATATGCGAGCACGTGCTCGAAGTCGCGTTCAGCGTAGGCAGTGACTGCGCGATCGTGCGCAACATTCGCCGATAACCAAAGCGCTTGGCGGTTGTTGGGATCCGCTCCGAGAACGGAATCAGCAAATGCATTCGCCTTGATCAGGCTCTTTTCCGCCTCCCCATACTGGCCCTGTTGGTTCCATTCGGGAACTCCCTGATTGCGGGCGATGCGAAGATATGCATTACTGATTTCCAGGGCCAACGCTCTATCATGGAAAGCCTCCGGACCCAGACCTTCCAGGTACTGGATCGAGAGAGACATGAGTTTGTTCCGGAGCTTGAGGTCGGCAACGCCGAGTTCCGCTTCAAGATCGAGGAGTCTCTTCGACAGTTCATGCAATTGGCCAAAACGTCGTTCTGCGATTATGCGCTGCCGATTTGCAACGTACAAGCCGACTGAGAGACTGCCCACCACGATCGCAGCCGCAATCACGGGAACCCAGTACCTCCGTAGAAACTTGCGCACTCGGTACCACGCGTTGCCCGAACGCGCCTTTACCGTACGCGACTCGAGAAACGCATCCAAATCCTCGGCAAACTGTTCAACCGTTCCGTAGCGCTCCTGCGGATCCTTGCGCAGCGCCTTCAGCAGGATAGATTCCAGATCGCCCTTCAGCTCCGGCGCCCATTGGCTAGGGCGGGTCACTTCCCGCGTGGTCACTACGCGCGCGATTGCTTCTGGCGACTGGTCCTCGAATTCGTGCGCGGGCTGGCCCGTGAGCAACTGATATAACACCGCGCCGAGCGAATAAATATCGGTCGCGGTACTGATCCTTCCACCCGTTACCTGCTCGGGGCTGGCGTAGTCGGGCGTCAGCATACGCATGCTGGTCATGGTGGAATCGGTTGCAACATCGAGAATCTTGGCGATGCCGAAATCAAGCAGTCTTGGCTCGCCGTCGGAAGTCACCAGGATATTGCTCGGCTTCAAATCCCGGTGAACGATGAGATTCCGGTGCAGGTAACTGACTGCTGCGCAGACCTTGAGAAATAAGCTGACTTTGTGCCGTATGCTCAGCCCAGCGCAAAAGACATCGATCGGCTTGCCTTCCACGTATTCCATGGCCAGGAATGGCTGGCCGTTTTCGACGTGTCCGGCACCCAGCATGCGGGCGATATTCGGATGAGTGAGCGAAGCGAGAATCTGCCTCTCCTGTAAGAAGCGTTCCAGCTGAGTAGCGCCCGCGCCCGGCGGCAGTAGCTTCACAGCCACTTGCTGGGTCACCTCTCCGTCGGCTCGCTCAGCCCGGTACACCGCACCCATGCCTCCACGGCCGATCACATCCAGCAGCCGGTATGGCCCACAGCGCCAACCGCTCGGATCGAGTTGGGGCAGCGCCCGGCTGGCAGCAATACTAATGTCACGCTGCAAGAACGAACTCGCGCCGGAGTCAAACGTCAACAGCGCTTCAACCTCTTGGCGCGTCTCCTCATCCACCGCATGCTCGGCGAAGTACTGCGTACGGGCCTCCACAGTCAGATCCGCCACGCTGTGAAACAATTCCTCGATGCGAGCATTCATCCGGCGAGCTCCTTATGAAGCCATGCCTGAGCGATGCGCAGCTCACGCCGAACCACATGCACGGAAATCGACAACGCGGCAGCGGACTCCTCGGCCGTCATGCCTCCGAAATAGCGCATTTCAATAAGCTGCACCTTCAGCGGATCAGTTTGCGCCAGTTTCTCCAGGGCCTCGTCCAAAGCCAGCAAAGCTTTATCCGGCTGCCGGCCCAGGTCCGGAATCTCGGCCAGTTGCACCTCCTCCATCGCGCTACGTTTGGCGGTTGCGCGCGTCCGGGCCAAGTCGACGAGGATCTGACGCATTAGCCGGGAGGCGATCCCATAAAAATGTGATCGGCTCTCGTAGGAGGGTTGCTGACCCTGGGCCAACCGGAGAAACGCCTCGTGAACAAGCGCCGTCGTGTCCAGGGACCGCTGCTTGCCTTCCTTCCGTAGATGTCCCGCCGCCAGTTTTTTAAGCTCGTCATAAACCAGCGGAATGACCGTATTGAGGGCTTGCGGATCGCCGGCGCGGACGCGTTGTAGGAGTTCGGTGATCTGCATCGCCGTCTGCCATAATACAGCACGCCCGGACGATTGCACTGGATCGCAATCCGATCTCTCTGATACCACACTTCTACCTGCGTCAAAGCGGGTTGGATTTGGACTGTTAAAAGAATTCCACGCGCGACGCGCTAATTGTTTGTTCGGATCGCGCATGTAGAGGGTGAGTAGGCTGGATGGAAAGCGTGGAGGCGCTGGTATGACAAGAAAAACTAAGTGGGTAAACGTTCCGGGCATTGCATTGACCTTGGCCGCGGCCCTCGCGGCCGCGTTACCAGGATTTGCCGAACCCGTTTTGCCAGCCCCGACCACGGGCGCGGAGTGTACATCCGTGACAGGAGTGGTTGTCAACAGCTTCACTAGCTGTTCGGCTGGCGGGGGCGTTGCGCAGGTGACGCTGGCGCCATTTGCCGGAGTGTCGTCGTCGGCTTCTGCCGCCCCTTTTATGGCCTCGGGAGGATTTGCCGACCTGATCTACGATTTCGAAGTCGTGGGCGGTAGGGTCGGGGATGTTGTACCCCTGCTTTTCACAGCCAATCTGGTAACCAACGCAAACTCGGCGAGCGACGGATTTGCCAGCATTACCGTTGGTACTTCCATTACTTTTCCCGACCCCGGCTCGACGCAGGTTGTCGCCTGCACGAACGAGGCGCTCTGCACGAAATCCGCCGACTTTTCCGGAACATTCGAAGTATCTGTAGAGTCCGGGTTCTTAAACAATGTCAACCTAGAGGCGGTTTCGGGGGAAGTCAGTACGGCTGGCCCGGAAAAGTCATCCGCAAGCGCCGATCCACTGATCGTCATCGATCCCTCGTTTGCCAACGCTGCAGACTACAGCATCGTACTCAGTCCCGGTGTCGCCAATGCGGTGGAGTCGGCCGTTCCCGAGCCGCGTTATAAACTCCTCATCGGGGTTTTCGCGGGGTTGGCGTGGTTGACTCGGCGACGGACTTAGCGACATCGGAAAGGCTCGCGATAAGCTGGTCTCGCCGGTTAAGGCTGACACGGTTTATAACTACACGGGTTCTTTCGATAACGAATACTTTGGCGCGTACACCATAGACTGCACCAGTTACTCAATCACAGGCACATTCGCCACCACGTTGAACGGATTCCAGTCGCAAGTGGCGTTGGCGAGTAGGCGGGGCTGCCGGCGGGAGTAACAGCGAGCTTTGCTCCGGCGAGTATCGTGGGGCCTGGAAGCGGCACCAGCACATTGACGTTGGCTGCCGCGTCCGGTGCTGTGTGCAATTTGACGGTGACAGCCGCCGGTGGCGGCGTGACGAAAGCGCAGCCGCTGGCGAAAGTAAAGTAGGACGTGATTGTGCGCCCACTTCACAGGGTGGCTTTGCCACGATTGACGGATGGTCGGGCCAGCGACGAAAGAAGCGGCGGGCGATCACCCTTCTCTCCCCGAAATTGCGCACACAGCAAGGCTACCATGCCATCCACGGTTCCGGCTGGTTCTCTGCCCTATATTATCAATCGGTTACGCGGGCCTCTCGAAATTGCTCCATTCAACCGAATATACAACTGAGCAATAGGGGCGTTGAAATTGTCTTCGAAGGGTCTCCGCGAGGTCGGTACGGCACTTTTCAGGCAGCATGCTGCTACGCGCTTCAACTACGCGCATTCGCTGACTTCAAAGAGGGTCGCGGATTCACTCCCTTCTAGCATGGGGTATCTGCGCAAGCGGTTTATGTTGTGGTTGAGCGCCGTCGTTTGCCTGTTGGCGTTGGGTGTACCGGCACGCGGTGATCTCTCCACTCCAACAGCGGTGCCCCCTGAGCTGACTCAAGGAATTGAGTTGAATGGGATCGCCGCAGTAAGTGGCGTTGCATCTCTGGCGGGAGTTGCTTGTCTCGCGGCTTTCTGGATTTTTAGCTTGCGCCGCCGCTTGCTCCAGCAAAGCGCGGAATTGTCGACTAGGAATGGAGAACTGCACCAGAGTGAAGAACTATACCGGTTAGGGTTTGAAAAGAATCCAGACCCGATATGGGTCTTTGATTGGGGTGCTTACGTTTTCCTGGCAGTCAACGAGGCCGCGACCCGTCAATACGGCTACTCCTCGGAGGAGTTCCTTGAGATGACGATCGACCGAATCCATCCGGTTGACGAACTTCCCCGCCTACAGGAAGGGCTGCTCCCAGGAGGCATCTGGAAGCATCGGCGCAAGGATGGAACTCTCATTGATGTTGACATCACAACGAGCGAAATTCAATTTCGCGGACGGGCTGCATGCTTGGTCCTATCTCATGACGTCACCGAACGTTCGAAGGCTCAAAAAGACTCGGAAGAGAGGATGCGGCTGGCAGCCGTTGACGTTGAGATAGGCAATGCCCTGCTACAAGGCAAAAACTTGCAAGAGATTCTCCGAACATGTGCCGAGGCCATGGTTCGCGACGTGAATGTGGCGCTCGCGCGGATCTGGACCTTGGACCAAGAAGAAAAGGACGTGCTCAAGCTGCAGGCGAGCGCAGGAATCTCCGCAAATGACGGCGGCTCAGATGACCGCATACACTTAAGTCAGTCAGGTATTGGGACGATCGCGTCCGAACGGAGACAATATGTCAGCCGCAATCTCGCGGACGATCCGCTTCTAGACGGCCAGGAATGGGCAAAGCGGGAAGGGCTCGTAGCGTTTGCCGGTTATCCTCTCATTGTCGAAGAGCATCTGGTTGGTATCGTTGCATTGTTCGCGAGAGAACCGTTCAGCACGACTGTTGCCGAGGGCCTGGCTTCCTTAGCGAACGATATTGCGGCCGGAATCGAACGCAAGCGCCTGGAAGAGAGGTTAGGGCACGGACGGAGTCTGCTGCAAACACTGATAAACAATGTCCCGGATTACATTTACGTCAAGGATGTCCAACACCGCTTTCTGGTGGCCAATGCCGCCTTGGCGCGTCGAATGGGAGCCGCCAGTCCAGACGAACTCTTGGGGAAGAGCGACTTCGACTTCTATCCCAAAGAGCAAGCGGAGAAATATGCGAGTGACGAAGATGAGGTGATGCGCTCGGAGTACGGGGTCGTCAATCGCGAGGAATCCACGGAGGACCGGGAGGGCAATCTCATCTGGCATTTGACAACGGAAGTTCCCTTTCGCGACGAGGCCGGCAATGTCCTCGGCGTGGTCGGGATCGGGCGGAATATAACCGACCGGAAAATGGTGCAGGCAGCCCTGGTGGGCGCGAAGGAGGCGGCTGAGGCCGCCAATCGCGCCAAAAGCGAGTTCCTGGCCAATATGAGTCATGAGATCCGGACCCCGCTGAACGGGGTGATCGGAATGACGGGCGTACTGCTCGACACCGAGTTGAGCGGCGAGCAACGAGAGTTTGTCGAAATAGTCCGCCAATCGGGCGACATCCTGCTCACTGTCATTAATGACATTCTGGATTTTTCAAAGATCGAAGCGGGCAAGCTGGTGCTGGAGTCCTCTCCGTTCGATCTTCGGCAGGTGATTGAAGAAATTGCCGAAATGCTGGCTTCCAAAGCGGCGAGCAATGGGATCGACTTGGTTGTTCACTATCCACCTGGCGCGCCGCGGCATTTTGTCGGTGATGCCGGACGGATCCGTCAGATAGTAACGAATCTGGCTGGCAACGCTGTCAAGTTCACCGCCAGCGGTCATGTACTGATCGCGGTGGAGTGTCAAGGTCAGGATGAGCTCCGCGCCGAGATGCAGGTTTCCGTGCGCGATACCGGCATTGGAATTCCCGCGGAAAAACTCGGATCGCTCTTTCAGAAATTCACGCAGGTAGATTCCTCGAACTCGCGAAGACATGGCGGGACCGGACTGGGGCTAGCCATCTCTAAGCAACTGGTCGAGCTTATGGGCGGCTCCGTCCACGTAGAGAGCCGCCTGGGTGAAGGCTCGACGTTCTGGTTTCGGTTGCCGTTGCCGATCGACACGCGCCCCGCGCCGGATCCCGCTCCCGTCATCGAGCTGGCAGGCCTACGAGTCCTCATCGTGGACGACAACGAAGTGAATCGTCGCGTAGTGCACGAGCAGATCTCTAGCTGGGGAATGCGCAACGGATGCTACGCTTCGGGCAAAGAGGCGCTGAAAGCGGTTCGAGCGGCGAACGCGAGCGGAGATCCCTATCACATTGTGATTACCGATTACGAGATGCCGGAAATCGATGGGGCGGCCCTTACGGCGTCTATCAAAGCCGATCCCAAGCTGAAGGACACCTTGGTGGTCATGTTAACTTCAGTAGGTAATTGGCAAGAAGTGCGCGGCTCGGAACGTGAGATCATAGACGCCTGCCTGGTCAAGCCTGTAAAGCATTCGCAACTGTTGAACGCGCTTTCCACAGTCTGGTCGAGGAAGCTGGAATCGACGCCCCAGGCCGCCACGCAAACTGAGTATCAGCGCTCCATAGCAGCTCTTCGCGCGAATCCCTTCGGCCAGGCCGGGACTCCTATCCGCGTGCTGATAGCCGAAGATAACGCCATCAATCAGAAAGTTGCGCGCAGGATGCTGGAACGGCTTGGCATCCGCGCCGATGTTGCGGCGAACGGCCGGGAGGCGGTTCATATGGCGGCGGACCTCTCCTACGATGTCATCTTAATGGATTGCCAAATGCCGGATATGAACGGATATGAAGCCTCCCTGGAGATTCGACGGCGGCAAAGACCAAATCAGCGACTTTCTATTATCGCCATGACCGCCGACGCTACCGTAGGCTGCCGGGAACAGTGTCTGGCCGCAGGAATGGATAATTTCATTGCGAAGCCGGTCAAACTGCAAGATCTCAAAACAGCCCTCTCAGAAGCATTGGCCTCAGTGCCCAGCGAAAATGTTGCCTTAGACCGGTCAGGCGGACAGTGATGCGCGGCGAGGTCTCGGATTCGAACGAGAGTTTGAGGCGCACTCAGCCGCCCATCGCTGTCGGCTTTGTAAGCCATTTAGAATATTTGGTGCGGAGAGGGGGACTTGAACCCCCACGAGATTACTCCCGCTAGCACCTCAAGCTAGTGCGTCTGCCAATTCCGCCACCTCCGCGTGGCTCCAAACCCGTTATTTCTTCGGCGGCGCAGCAGGCGGCTTGGCTGGCGCTTGCTTCGCGGCTGGCGGCTTGGCTCCCGGCTGACCGGGTAAGTTGAGCGGCATTGTCGTCGGCGTGCCACCTTCCGGAGTCACCGTGACGGACGGAGTCCCAGTAGGCGCCGCTGGTTTAGCTGGACCTGCCTTGGCCGCCGGCGCCTTCTGCCGTTCCAGAACGCTGCCCGATGCTGTCGCGTTTCGCGTCGCCAGGATGGCCAGCGTGAGCGAAGTCACCATGAACACCGCCGCCGCGATCGTGGTGGCCTTCGAGAGAACCGTTGCCGAGCCGCGCGGGCCGAAAGCTGTCTGCGATCCCATGCCACCGAACGCCCCTGCCAAATCCGCGGCCTTGCCGCTTTGCAGCAGCACCACCACCACCAAAAAGAAACATACGATTACATGAATAATAGTCAGTACGATAGTCATCCGAACTCCAGGGATACTCGCCGGTCTTACTTAATGTAAGGATGGAACGGGCGTCAGTTTCTAGTATAAAACAAAGCGGGCTGGGCTTGCCTACTGTTTGCGTTCCAAGTTCGATTTTGAAAAACTGGGTGCAAGAGGTTCAGATGTTCCGCCAGAGCCCTGCTATCCTCACGCTGACCATGGCGCTCGCGGGGGCAGCCGATTCCCCGCCCGCCGACCCGCTCGATATTATCCACACAGGAAGCTACTCGACCCCGATCGCACCCACCTCCAGCGTGAAGATCCTCAACTGGAACATCGATCGCGGCCAACATTTCAACGGCATCGTGTCCGCGATCCGCGAAACCCATCCCGATCTCTGTATTTTCCAGGAGGTGGATTTAGGCGCGCGCCGCACGCACGGAGAAGATGTGGCTCAGGCGCTCGCCAAAACTTTCGGCATGAACTACGCCTTCGCGCCGGAGTTTCGGGAGCTCAGCCAAAGCACGCCCGAAGGCCCCGCTTTTCATGGACAGGCTATCCTCACTCGTTTCCCGATCCGTTCTTCGCGCATCTTGCGGTTCACGCATCAATCCGGATTTTGGAAGCCACGCCCGTTGCTGATCTCGTCGCTCCCGATTATGCAGAGGCGTGTCGGTGGGCGGATTGCTTTAGTGAATGAATTGGATCGCAACGGCCAACTGCTGGTGGTTTACAACCTGCACCTCGAAAGCCGCACCACCGAGCACGGCCGCCTGCTGCAGCTCAACGAAGTGCTGGCGGATGCCCAACGGTATCCGGACGGCACGCCGCTGATCATCGCCGGCGATATGAACACTATGCACCGGCATTCGCCTTTGATCGCGCGGATGCGTGAGGCCGGATACAACAGTTGCTTTGGCGAGCGGCGTATTCGAACGCACCTTATCATCGGCGCGCTGGACTGGGTTTTCGTGCGCGGCCCCATTGTGTGCGAAGGCGCGGAAGTCCACCGCGATTTTCATGCTTCCGATCATTTCCCCATCTCGGCCGAGCTGCGCTTCTAATCCTTCCCGAAGTACAAACTCTGTTCACACAGATGTAATCACCTGTTAACTATCCACTGCTAGACTCGCGTAACGAGTTCTTGAGTTGCACTCTCCCGTAACGAGGTGAATCTATGAATATTCGGCCCATCGCCGCCAGTTTCTGCGCCCTCACTCTGATGGCGTGCGCGGCACTTGCTCAAGTGAACACAGCCAGCCTGACAGGTTTGGTCAAGGATTCGAGTGATGCCGTAGTGACCGGCGCGAAAGTGTCCGCGCAAAATGTATCCACCGGAGCTGAGCGCTCCACCGAAACCAACGGGCAGGGCTATTATTTCCTGGCGGATTTGACTGTGGGCGTATGGGAGATCTCGGTTGAGAAAACCGGTTTCCAGAAAGCCGTTAGCCGCATTACTCTGGACGCCACGGAAAAAGGCCGTCAGGATTTCTCGCTCGCTGTTGGGACGGTCGCGACCGTCGCCACCGTGCAAGCCGCCGCGCCCTTGCTTTCCACCGAAGACTCATCCATTGGTAGCGTGGTGGACAACAAATATGTGACGGAGTATCCCTTATTGCTCCGAAGCTGGGACGACCTGGTGAATCTCGTCGCCGGCGTGCAAGGGCAGCGCTACACGGACCAGGGCGGCAGCACCAGCGCCGGCCGCACCGGTGGATTCAACGTCCATGGCATCCGCCAGCTCGAAAACAATTTCCTTCTGGACGGCGTCGACAATAACTCCATCTCCGAAAACGTGCAGGAGCTGACCACGCAAGTGGCGCGCCCGTCAGTGGACGCGCTGCAAGAGTTCAAGATCATCGCCAATCCGTATTCGGCCGAATACAGCCGCGGAGGCGCGGTGATCAGCGTGATCAGCAAAGGCGGTACCAACGAATACCACGGAACTCTGTACGAGTATCTTCGCAATCGCGACACCGATGCGAACGATTTCTTTTCCAACCGGCAAGGCCTGGCCAAGCCCGAAAACATTCGCAACCAGTTTGGCGGCAATCTGGGTGGGCCCATCAAGAAGAACAAGCTCTTCGCGTTCTTCGACGAGGAATCCACACGCATCATCACAGGACAATTGCGCAGCGGGACGGTGCCCGTAGATACCGAACGCGTCGGCGATTTCAGCGTAGCGGCCGGGGCCGCGGTGCACACCACCTATCCGACCATTTATCAGAACGGCGCGCCCGTTCCGAACAATATTATTCCGTCAAGCAGTATTTCGCCGGTTGCCGCTTCCATCATGGCGCTGTTTCCGCAACCCACCGTGGCCGGCGCCGAGCTCAACAATTATTTCCGCAATGCCGACCTGATCGACAACACCGACCGCTATTCCACGCGCGTGGACTGGCAAGCTTCGGACCAGGATAGCGTCTTCACGCGCTATACCTGGAGCAATCGCGATCGCAACAGCCCCGGCCTTTTTCCCGGCATCGCCGACGGCACGCAGTCCTCTTCGCAGGGAAAATATCACCTGACCGCCGATCTCGCGGTGATCGGCTGGACACGCCCCATCAGTGCTTCGCTGGTGAATGATTTGCGCATCGGTTACGAGCACGACAATTCGTATGCGCAGCAGGAGCCGTTCGGCCAGTCCGGCGGCAACCTGGTGCCGGGAGTTCCCGATAATCCCGCGTTCGCCGGCGGCGTAACCATGATTACGTTCGCCAATCTCAACACCTTCATTGGATCGCCGAACTTTCTACCGAAGTTCCAGAAGACCCAGCAATGGCAATTCGGCGACACGCTTTCCTGGTCGCGCGGGCGGCATCATTTCAAGTTCGGCACCGACGTGCACGCTCCGCAAACCGACAATTTCCAGGATGTGCCCGGCCTGCGCGGTGCTCTCAACTTCGACAAAATCTTCAGCTGCGAACGCAACTCCAGCAATCAATGTGTTGCCGGCACTGGATATCCTTATGCCGATTTCCTCTTGGGCGATCCGCAGACCGCGATGTTGTCCAACCAGTTCGAAGTGAATCAGAAATGGTACTGGTTCGATTTCTTCGCACAGGACGATTTCAAGGTGACCGACCGCCTGACCCTCAATCTCGGCGTTCGCTACGACTTCTCGTCGCCCGTTTGGGAAGGCAACAATCATCTGTCGAATTTCGACCCGGCCGGCAGCGGCTCCATCATCATGGCCTCCAATGGATCGCTCGAATCGCGCACCTTGGTTCAGCCGCAGAAGCTGGATTTCTCACCCCGCATTGGATTCGCCTTCGAGCTTACGCCCAAAACAGTGCTGCGCGGCGGATACGGCATGTTCTACGTACCCTTCGATCGCGCAGGCAGCGAGAATCAGCTCGCGCTGAATCCACCCGGATTCATCAACAACAACATTTCGCTAGCGTCTACCGCGTTGGCCCCGGTCTTTCCTCTTGATTCAGGATTTCCCGCAACGTTCCTGAATCCGGCCGACACCAATTATGCATTTCTCCACATTCGCGCTACCAATCCGCAGGATCCACGCCCTTACGTCCAGCAATGGAGCATCGGGTTCCAGCGCGAGCTGCCGCACAATTTCTTCATCGAAGCGGATTATGTAGGCAGCAAGGGAACGCACCTGCTGACGCTCAGCGATCTCAATCAGTTTGTGAATAACGGCCAGCAGGTTCTGCTCAACGCGAATCATCAACCCGTGCTGCCGTATCCCAACTTCGGGCTGCTCGAATATTCGCAGAACGACGGGAACTCCAGTTACAACGGCCTGGATCTGACCATCGAGCGCCGCTTCACCGCCGGACTCAGCATGCGCCTGGCGTACACCTGGTCGAAATCCATTGACAATACGGCCGAGGAGCTGTCGGTGTTGGGCTCGAACGCGTTTTCTCAGATCACGAATAATCAGAACGCGTGGCGCGGACCCAGCGATTTTGACGTCCCGCAGCGCATCGTGATTAGCTGGGTCTACGAACTGCCTTTCGGAAAGGGCAAGCCGTGGGCTTCGAGCGGCGTGGTTTCGAAAATCGTCGGCGGCTTCCAGGCTGCTGGTGCGTATACGTATTCTGCCGGCCGGCCGTTCACTCCGTTCGCTACTTCCAACAACAGCTCCATCGACATCGGAGAAGAACAGGCGCTTCCCAATGTAATCGGCACTCCGGTGATGGACGACAATGTCAACTGCTGGTTCTATACCAGCGCCAACTCAAAATGCAAGGGGTTCGCCGGCACCAACGCGTTTAGCATACCGGCTCCGGGCGTATTCGGGGACTCAGGACGCAACAACCTTCGAGGACCCGCGCTCCAGTACCTTGACCTTTCGGTCTCTCGGAATTTCCTGTTCACGGAGCGGATGAAGCTACAGTTCCGCGCGGAAGCGTTCAACCTGACCAACACCGTTGCGTTCGGATTGCCGAACTCGAACGTCAGCGGCGGCTCGCCGGGCGTAATCACGTCGCTCGCGGCGGATCCGCGCATTATGCAGTTTGCGCTGCGATTTAGCTTTTAGGAGTTGGGCAGTGGGGCAGGATGGCATCCTGCGGCGGGTTGTTAACCCGCCCGTCCCGGCGCCGATTGTCAATCTGATTGTCAATCGGCGCGCAGGTCGGCCCTACGAGTTGGCAGGCGGGAGCGCTTGCCCCACTTCAATGGGGGCACCCACCAGGTTGCCCCACTCGGTCCAGGAGCCATCGTAGTTCGCCACGTTCGGAATACCCAGCAGGTACTTCAGCACGAACCAGGTGTGGCTGGATCGCTCGCCGATCCGGCAATAGGTGATCGCCGGCTTGGTTGGCTGGACGCCTTCGGCGCCGTAAAGCCTTTGCAATTCCTCGAAGGCCTTGAATGTTCCGTCGTCCTTGCACGCCTTGCTCCAGCAAACGCCGCGCGCACCCGGGATGTGTCCGCCGCGCTGGCAGGTTTCAGGCAAACCCGGAGGCGCCTTGAGTTCGCCCGTGAACTCTTGTGGACTCCGCACATCGATCAATACCGCACTGCCGCTTTTTTGGATTTCCTGAACTTGCGGCAAAAATGCCCGCAATGAAAGATCCGGCCCGCTCGCGATGTACGGCCGCTTGCCGGGAGCGGGCGTCTGCGTCTTGGTTTCTGAATCGCGGCCCTCCACCAACCATTTCTTGCGCCCGCCATCCATGATGCGGACGTCCGCGTGCCCGTAAACCTTCATCTCCCAAAATGCCCAGGCGGCGAACCAATTATTGTTGTCGCCGTAGATCACCACGGTGCTATCGGTATCAATCCCCGATCGAGTCATCAACCACTCGAACTGTTCTTTGTGCAAAATGTCACGCACCACCGTATCGCACAGCTCGGTGTTCCAGGCCCACGCGATTGCACCGGGAATATGGGCTTCGTCGTACGCCTTGGTGTCGACGTCCACTTCAACGATGTGAACATTCGGATCGCCCGAGTGCTTGGACACCCAATCAGTGCTCACCAGAACTTCGGGATGCGCGTAACTCGCCATTACGTGAGATCGAACTTCTCGTGATGCAGCAGCGGATCTGCCCGCACCAGCACCGGCCGGCGCAGAATCTCTTCCAGCTCTTCGAGATACTTATTCTGATTCGACTTCAGCAGCTTCGCGACATCCGGATGCACGCGTAGCATTGCGTCTTTCCCTTCCACGCTGGAAGCGATCTTGTGCGCCTCCTGCAGAATCTCTCCCACGATGGTCTGAACGCTCTTGACGTAACCGGCACCCTCACAGTGCGGGCACGGCATGCAAAGCGCGCGCTCCAGGCTTTGCTTTACACGTTTGCGTGTAATGGCAACCAATCCGAAATCGTTGAACTGCAGAATTTTGTAGGGAGCGCGGTCGGCGCGCATGGCGTCTTCCAGCGCCTGCATCACCTTTTGGCGATTCTTGCGCTCATCCATGTCGATGAAGTCCACCACGATGATACCGCCCAGGTCACGCAGCCGGACCTGCCGCACGATCTCCTTCACCGCTTCGGTATTGGTTTTCACGATGGTGTCTTCCAGCCGATTCGACCGGCCTACATATTTGCCGGTATTTACGTCGATGGCTACCAGCGCCTCAGTCTGGTTGATCACGATATATCCACCGGACTTCAGCCACACCTTGGGTCGCAATGCTTTTTCGAGCTCAGCTGTGATATTGAACGCATCGAAGATCGGCTCCGGACGCGTGTAAAGCTTGACGCGTGGCACCAGAATGGGATGGAATCGTTGGACGAAACCCAGTATCCGTTCGTAGAGATCTTCATTGTCCACCCAGACGTCCTTGAACTCCTCAGTGAACTGATCGCGCAGCGTGCGTTGCACGATGTCGAGATCGTGATGCAACAGCAGCGGCGCGGGCCGTTTTTCGGCTTTCTGCCGGATGTCCATCCACAGGTTGGCGAGAAAATTCATGTCGGAGGCGATATCTTCTTCGCTCTTGCCTTCCCCCGCGGTCCGAACAATGAAGCCGCCGGGAACACCGGCGTGATGGATTTGCAGAATGCGTTTCAGACGCTGGCGCTCTTCGTCGCTCGCGATCTTGCGCGAAACTCCGGTGTGCTCCACCGTGGGCATGTAAACTACGTATCTGCCGGGTAAAGCGATGTGCGATGTGATTCGCGCGCCCTTTTGGCCTAGCGGCTCTTTGGCGATCTGAACAATAATTTCCTGCCCTTCCTTCAGCAGCTCGCTGATGGATGGCATGGGAGCCCGTTCCGGCCTTCCCGCACCGCGCGTGGGTTCAGGCCTCGACACGCGCGTCTCCGGCTGTACGCCACCCAGTGCGCTACCTGATACACCGACCGGAACGCCGGTCTCACCGCGCCGTTCCTGATCGATTCTAGAATCCGGACCCCCGCCCCCACCACCGCGCATTTTGCGCCGCATGCGTCGCGGCATGCGATGTCCGAAGCGCCCGCTCTGCTCGCGGACTTGCGCGGTCAGCTCCTGCACGGGAGCCGGTGATTCAGGAGAAGCCGATGGCTCCTCCGAGGGAACTCCGCCGGCGTCAGCCGCTTGCTCCGCGCCACCTTCAGTTTCGATCTCGCCACTCGGAGGCGGTTCGTCGTTTATCGCCGCTCCCTCGAATGGGTCTTCCGGCTCGACCGGCTCTTCCTCGATCAAAACTTCCACAGCCGTTTCGAACTCAGTTTCCTGCTCTGGCTCGGCAACTTCAACGGCACGCTCGCCTAGCGGAACCTCGGCCTCTGCGGCAGCCTCCAAAATCGCTTGCGCTTCGATGCTGGCTTCCACCTCAGCTTCGACTTCGGCCTCTTCGGGCGGACTTTGCAAACTGCGGATTTCCTCTTCCTCGGCTTCGTCGAGAGGCGCGATGTTCGCCCCCCGGTACTTGGCCAGCGATTCGCCCGGCAGCACTGAAAACGCGTCAGCCCCGCCGCTCGGCTCCGGCCGCTCGCCGCGCGATTCCGCAAGAGGCGGCGCTTCCACCGGCCTCGGCCCGCGCGGGCCGTCGAACCTGCCTTCACCAGATCTGGCCTCCGTGGGCCTGCTTTCACCCGACCTGGATTCACTAGGCCTGGACTCGCTCGATGCGTATTTCGATTCCGGGAAACCACGGCCACGATTGCGACGCCGCCGGGATCGTCCACGCCGGTCCCGCCCATCATCTTCGGATCGTTTCGGCGCCACAAAGGGCGCAGCAGCGTCCGCCGGTTCACTGCTCGCTGCAACTTCTGGCTCCGTACGCGCGAGAGGTTCTTCGTCGCGCGAAACCTCACGCAAACTTACGGGAGGCCGATTTTCCCGCTCCCGGCGCGGTTCATCCCGGCGCGG
>Ga0187847_10001261_pt1 | contig 23450 bp, 18 predicted proteins | sample June2016WEW_4_10_FD_132458 | JGI IMG/M metagenome (GOLD analysis project Ga0187847, IMG submission 132458) | Peatland microbial communities from SPRUCE experiment site at the Marcell Experimental Forest, Minnesota, USA - June2016WEW_4_10 | ecosystem: Environmental > Terrestrial > Soil >...
AAGCTCATCAGCCTGCGCAGTGGAAGGCCGGTCAAGGCAATCGTCCCCGTGCATCTCTACGGCCAGATGGCCGACATGGATCCGATCCTTGCGTTGGCCGACCGCTTCGGCCTTGTCGTAGTTGAAGATGCCTGTCAGGCGCACGGTGCGGAGTATTTTTCCAAGCGGCACAACCGCTGGATAAAGGCCGGCACCATGGGCCGCGCAGCTGCTTTCAGCTTCTACCCGGGCAAGAACCTCGGGGCATGTGGCGAGGGCGGAGCGGTCACCACGGATGACAGGGAAGTGGCTGAAAAGGTCAGGATGCTTCGCGATCACGGTCAGGAAAGGAAATACATTCACGGCCTGGAGGGATACAACGGGCGCCTGGACGCGATCCAGGCGGGCATCTTGCAGGTTAAACTCTCTCATCTCGATCGATGGAATTCCCAACGAAGAGAGCGAGCGGGGATCTATAACCGGCTCCTCGCGGATAACGATGCCGTTATTCGGCCGCATGAGCCTTCCTCGTCCCGGGCTGTATATCACCTCTATGTTGTCCGCACAAGCGATCGCGAAGGCTTAATGGATCATCTTATACACGCCGGCATTGGAACTGGAATTCATTATCCGATCCCGCTTCATCTGCAAAAGGCATATGCGCACTTGAATTACAGCCAGGGAGATTTTCCAGTCGCGGAAAGGGTGGCGACAGAGATTGTTTCCTTGCCAATGTATCCGCAACTTACAGAAGGTCAACAGGCGATCGTGGCCAGGGGGCTGCTAACTTTCCTGCAGGATTTTGCCTCGGCGCCAGGTCCCGTGGACGAGAACTTACTCGTGCCGCAAAAGAGCTCGATATAGTTACCGCCTAACTGAATGTCTCTCCGATTCTCCAAATAGCTGGCCACTCCCTGCTATCGAGTGCTCGCCGCGAGCGCCCTTAATGATCTTCCCATGACAAACTCCACTAGATATGTACTCATTACCCCCGCGCGGAACGAAGCCGACTACATCGGCTTAACGCTGAAGTCAATGGCCGCGCAGACGCTTCGCCCGCTGAAGTGGGTTATTGTAAGTGACGGCTCAACCGATAGAACGGACGAAATCGTGCTTGGCTACACGGCTGACTACCCATGGATTGAGTTAGTCCGCACGGCGGAGCGCAAAGAGAGGCACTTTGCCGGCAAGGTGTATGCGTTCAACGCCGGTTATGAGCGGGTCAGGGATCTCGACTTCGATATCGTCGGAAATCTCGACGCAGACGTCTCCTTCGAGCCCGATCACTTTGAGTTCCTGGTTTCCAGAATGGAAGAAAACCCGAAACTTGGCGTTGCCGGCGCGCCGTTTCGCGAGGGGGCGTTTCAGTACGATTATAGGTTCTCAAATATTGAAAATGTCTGGGGAGGGTGCCAGCTTTTCCGGCGTGCATGCTTCGAGGAAATTGGCGGATATATGCCGCTGAAAGGCGGCTGCATCGACCATGTCGCCGTCCTGTCTGCGCGGCAGCAAGGCTGGCAAACGCGGACGTTTAGCGACAAAGTCTGCATTCATCATCGCCAAATGGGCACGGCGCTCAACGGAGTCATCAAGGCGAAATTCAGATTGGGCGTGAAAGATTACTCAGTCGGCAACCATCCGCTTTGGCAGCTTTCCAGGAGTATCTATCAGATCACGCAGCGCCCCTATCTGCTTGGCGGCCTCGCACTCGGGGCTGGATACGTTTGGTCTGCTGTTCAGCGGGTCAAAATCGCGATATCGCCGGAGCTAGTGGCGTTTGTGCGCCGTGAACAAATGGATCGGCTCAGGAAAGCTCTGCGTGTAAGTCATCGGAGAGTGGCCTGATGACTGCGGCAAATCTGCACGCTTCATTCGTTCCGGGAACTTTGTCCGCGCGTTCGGAGGTTCTTCTGTGAAGCCTTTGTCCCGAAGAATTAGCTTCCTGCGCGCCGGAGCCCGAGCGTCACTCCGCCGCTTTCTAAGCCAGGAGCGGCGCACCAAATTGAAGCGCCTGCAGGGACAGGCGCGAAAGCACCTTGCGCCAGTGCTCACCCTGATCCACGGGACCTTCACAACAGAGATGCTCGTGGCGGAGCTTGAGCGGCAAGTTCCGTCGCAATTTGAAATCCTGATGGTCCACAGTTCTTTCGATACCTTGCTGCCCATGTACAAGGGAAGCGCTAAAGATCTGGTTCAGGCTCTCATCGATTTTTGCGGACCGGGCAAGACACTCGTGATGCCATCGTTCGTCATGGGAGGAAGGGACTATAACGCGGGAGCGTATTTCGAGTCAAAGCCATTCGATGTTCGGACTACGCCCTCGGAGATGGGACTGCTCGCTGAAGTCTTCCGCCGGACTCCAAATGTCCGGCGCAGCCTGCACTCAACGTGCAGTGTTTGTGCTCTCGGACCTTTGGCGGATGAATTGACTGTCGGACATCATCTGGCCAAGACAGGACTGGGGCCTGACGGGCCATTCGGCGTCATGTCGCGTCGGCCTACCGCAATTTTGGGAATCGGCGTTGAGTATTTCCGTTGCCTGACCCACGTGCATAACGCGACCCAAACAATGGGAGATGAGTTCCCGATCAAGTTTGCGAGCCGTACAGTGCCAGTGGCTCTTATTGACTACGACGGCACCCGTTATGTACACGAGGTGGGGCTCCCCGACCGGACAAAGAAGCTGGATCTTTCCATTCTCGGGTCCGTGCTTTCCAAGGATGAGCTGATCGAATGGCGCTTCCACGGTGTCGCAATGTTCGCTATCCCCGAGGCGAAGGTGGTTACCGACCGGCTGATCGAGGCCGCTCGTCGCGGAATCACAATCTATGGAAAAGTGTTGGTCAACGAACACTCGGCCGTTGGAGCTTGATCGATAGTGAATGAGATTGTTGGAAAGGCAATGACAGAACCGGTCACTCGTCGCGTCCTGTTGATAGGCGACACGACACTCGATCCAGTAGCGCGGATGCTCGAGCGGAGTGTCGATCTCCCCTTGGTGCAAGCCCATGCCGCGCCCTACGGTCAGATTTATCAAATTCTGTTGAACCCCGAACACCCGGCATGGGCGGACCGGCCCGACATTGTGGTGGTGTGGACCGCTCCTCATCTCACGCTGCCCTCAGTTGCTAAACTTCTTCGCTTCGAATTTTCGTCTGCAACCGCGGTGTACGACCAGGCCATGCTGGAAGTGGACGAGTTCGCAGATGCGGTGCTTCAGGCGGCTTCACAAGGCGTACTCATATACGTACCGACGTGGATTCTGCCGGCGTACGAGCGATGGATCCAGATTCTCAGTTGGCGGCAGGGCTTTGGCCTGGCGAACCTGATTGCCAAAGCCAATCTTCGCCTCGCCGAACGGTTCGCTTCGCAGCAGAACGTCCTCTTGCTGGATACGCAGTACTGGCAGGCAAGTCTGGGCCGGCCGGCGTTTGACCCGCGCATGTTCGCGGTTGCGAAAATCCTTTATTCGAATGCCTTGCTCGACCGAGCCGCAAGCGAGATCAAGAGTGCAATCCGTGGTTCGCTGGGCCAAACCAGGAAGGTCATTGTTTGCGATCTCGACAACACGCTTTGGGGCGGCGTTGTTGGCGATGACGGTATTGAAAACCTCAAGCTCGGAGCCCCAGACCCCGTCGGAGAGTGTTATCAAGCTTTCCAGCAGGCCCTGAAAGGATTCCGTTCGCGCGGGATTCTTTTGGCGATCGCCAGCAAGAACGATGAGAAGCTCGCGTTGTCGGTAATCGACAAGCACCCGGCAATGGTTTTGCGCAGGGATGACTTTGTCGCATGGAAAGTCGACTGGGAAGATAAGGCCGGGAATCTTCTTCAACTCGCCAAGGAACTGAATTTGGGTTTGGATTCATTCGTGTTTTTGGATGACAGCCCTCAGGAGCGAGACCGTGTGCGGCAAACATTGCCGGAAGTCTATGTTCCCGAATTACCTCCTTCGGTGTCCGAGTACGGTGCATTCCTGACCTCGCTCAACTGCTTTGAAGTGCCTGCCCTCGAGAAAGAAGATTTCGAGCGGACACAGATGTACCAGGCAGAAAAAAGCCGGAACGAAGTCCGAAATTCCAACGGCGATCTGGAAGGTTGGCTGCGCTCGCTCGAGATTGAAGTGCGCGCCGCGCCGCTATGCCGTGAAAGCCTCCCGCGCGCAACTCAATTGCTGAACAAGACGAATCAGTTCAATCTCAGCTTGCGCCGGCTGGATGAAAAGAGCTTCTGGGATTGGGCTCAGGAATCCCGCCATTCCACTTATACCTTCAACGTTTCCGATCGCTTTGGAGATTCCGGTCTGGTAGGTCTGGCCAGCTTTTCAGTCACCGGAACGGAAGCCCGGATCGTAGACTTCGTCATGAGTTGTCGTGTGATGGGAAAGAAAGTGGAGGAGGCGCTGCTTGGATACACAATCGGGCGCGCACAAGCTGCTGGCGCGAAGCGGATTCTGGCAGAGCCTGTGGATGGCCCGCGGAACGCACCAGCGAAACAGTTCTTTGCGAATAAAATGCCCGCGGGCGTATTGGCGTCAGTGGATGCCGCCAGCGTGAAAATCCCGGCCGAGATCAGCCTGAGTGCAGAAAGCTAATACCCACAAAGGAACTTAGAATCGATTTATGGATAAGCTGATCGCAATTCTCAGCGGGATTCGGCCTGGAAAGGATTTCTCCAGGGCCGCGAATTTCTTTGACGAAGGCGTGCTCGATTCACTTGACCTGACCACGCTCGTCTCAGCTCTCGAGTCGGGTTACGGCGTCTTTGTTGATGTGGATGAGATGGTTCCCGAGAATTTCTGCAATCTGGCAGCGATTCAGAAATTCCTTGCAAGCAAGGGCGTAAATCAATGACTGGAATGTTCTTGAGAGAATTAGAGCGAAGAACCTTGTGAGCGATCAACTGCCCCACATCACAGTTTGTATCTGTACCTACAAGCGGCCGGAAATGCTGAAGCGTTTGCTGACCGAGGTCAGCCGGCAGGAGACGGATGGCCGCTTCACTGTTTCTGCGGTGGTCGCGGACAACGACCCGGCGCATTCAGGCGAAGTCACCGTGGAGGAGATCCGGCGCTCGACGTCTCTTTTAATCCAATACTGCGCTGAGCCGACACCGGGAATCGCGCCAACGCGCAACCGGGCGATTGCGAATGCCGAGGGGGATTACGTCGCGTTTATCGATGATGACGAGTTTCCCATTCGAACATGGTTGCAGATCTTATTGAAAACCTGCGATGCCTATCAGGTCGACGGCGTGTTTGGACCGGTGAAGAGGCATTTTGACGAGCGCCCGCCGGCGTGGCTGCAGAAGAGCCGCTTCTACGATCGCCGTGTGAATCCAACCGGGATGCGGGTGGAATGGAATGAGGCGCGAACCGGCAATGTCCTCCTGAAGAAAAGGGTTCTGCTTGCGGATCCCATTCCTTTTCGTGAAGAGTTCCGGGTTGGCGAGGATCAGGACTTCTTCAGAAGGCGCATGGAAGCCGGGTGCGTTTTCGTCTGGTGTGCTGAGGCCGAAGCTTTTGAAGTGATTCCTCCGGCCCGTTGGAACCGGGTTTACCTGATGAAGAAAGCGCTGTTGCGAGGAGCGTCCGCGGCGCTCCAACCCAGCTGCGATGCTGCGAGCATTTTGAAATCTGTGGTGGCTGTTCCGCTCTACACCATTGCTCTGCCCTTTGTCCTGCTTGCCGGCCAGCATCGCTTCATGACGCTTCTGGTCAAGTTATGCGACCATCTGGGAAAACTCTCAACACTGGCTGGACTCAATCTGGTCAAGGAAGCATATGTTGCGGAGAAATCTGCATGATCATTCCGAACGGTGAGAACTCCTACATTCTCGAGCCCGATGAACTTATTCTCGTGACAGGCGCTACCGGCTTTATCGGGAAGAAGGTGGTGCAGAGCTTGCTCGATCGCGGGATGCGCAGAATACGCTGCTTTACCCGGAGTACGTCGCCGGTCGAGTGGCTGGAGGAGTCCTTCAACCAATCTGCCGGTGCGAGCCTCGAGTTCTATCAGGGCAACCTGCTTTCCCGGGCTGACTGCGCGGCGGCCACGACGGGCGTCTCGGTCATCATCCATCTCGCCGCAGGGCGCGGAGAAAAATCCTTTCCCGATGCCTTCATGAATTCCGTGGTTACCACCCGCAATCTTCTGGAGGCCGCTCTTCAGAGCGGCTGTCTCAAACGCTTCGTCAACATCGGCTCCTTTGCGGTCTATTCGAATACCAACAAGCCGGGCGGCAAACTGCTCGACGAGAATTGCCCTGTGGAGACCCGGCCCGAAGTCCGCGGCGAGGCCTATTGCTTTGCCAAATGCCGGCAAGACGACATCGTCATGCAATATGGCCGCGAGCGTGGTCTCCCATACGTGATCGTCCGGCCGGGAACTGTCTACGGGCCCGGCAATCTAGGCATTCCAGGACGTGTGGGAATCAATACGTTCGGGCCTTTTCTGCACCTTGGCGGTTCTAATTCGATCCCGCTCACCTACGTCGACAATTGCGCTGACGCAATCGCGCTCGCCGCGCTTAAGCAAGGAGTCGACGGTGAAGTATTCAACGTCGTCGACGACAATTTGCCATCGAGTCGCCAGTTCCTCAGGCTTTATAAACGAAATGTCCGGCGGTTCCGCTCCCTTTATGTCCCCAAAGCGATCAGTTACGCCCTTTGCTCTTTGTGGGAACGGTACAGTGCATGGTCGGAAGGTCAACTCCCCCCGGCGTTCAATCGCAGCCGGTGGAACTCCTTCTGGAAACCGACCCGCTATTCCAACTCCAAGCTGAAGAACCGTCTGGGATGGAAGCCTGTTGTTACGACCCATGACGGTTTGCAACACTACTTTGAGGCCTGCCGAACGGAACTTCATGCTTAAGATTGCCATCGTAGGCTGCGGCAAGATTGCGGACGCGCATGCGGCGCAGATTCAACGGATTCGGGGCTGCGAGATTGTCGGCGTCTGCGATCGCGAGCCGCTCATGGCGCGCCAACTCTACGATCGCTACCCCGTCAAGGCGCATTATTCGGACTTGCGCGCGATGCTGGAAGAGAGCCATCCAGACGCCGTTCACATCACGACGCCACCTGAAGGTCATTTCGAGCTGGCAAGAATCTGTCTCGAAGCGGGCGCGCATGTCTATGTCGAAAAACCGTTCACGGTTTATGAGCACCAGGCTCAGACGCTCATAAGGCTCGCCAATGAACGTGGCTTGAAAATTACCGCTGGGCACGATGATCAATTCAGTCATGTGGCACGTCGCTTTCGCGAACTGGTCAGAAGCGGGTACCTGGGAGACAGGGTCGTGCACATGGAAAGCTACTACTGTTATGAGCTTGCCACGAGCGGTTACGCCGGCGCGCTGCTTGGCGACAAGAATCATTGGGCGCGCAAACTTCCAGGAAAACTACTGCACAATACCATCAGCCACGGGATCGCGCGCATTGCGGAATTCTTATCCGATGATTCGCCAAGCGTGACTGCCCAGGGGTTCATTAGCCAGTTTCTGAGCAGCCGAGGAGAAACCGAAATCATCGATGAGCTCCGCGTACTGCTAGTCGAAAGAAACGGCACGACCGCAACATTCACGTTTTCCTCGCAAATGCGCCCGTCGCTTCATCTCTTCCGGGTTTACGGAAACAAGAATGGGCTGGTTCTCGATCAGGACCAGGAAACATTGATCAAGTTACGCGGATCGCGGTACAAGAGCTACGCAGAGAAATTCGTGCCTCCCGTCAGTTTTGCCAGGCAATATCTCGGAAACCTTCGCACGAATCTTGGCTACTTCTGGTCGAGAGACTTCCAGATGAAGTCTGGAATGAAGTATCTGATTGAATCTTTTTATCGCTCAATCGAAGAGGATGCGCCGCCGCCGATACCTTACCGGGAGATCCTGCTTACGGCCAGAATCATGGAAATCATCTTCTCTCAGTTAACAACATTGTCCCCGGCCGATCAGGAAGGGCTATCGCTCCAGACAACGCACTAAGCTCAAAACACGGAGAGGTCGCCGTTGGTAAGGCAGCAGTCAGTCGACCGATTGCGGTGGGCAACCACCCGGAGGTTCGAATCCTTCCCCTCTCCGCCAATTCTTCCTAACTGCCTGACGAGGCAACCATAAGGTTTGTTTTCCAATGATAGAAGTTGACGGGACAAAGATACAGGTTCGCGGGTCGCTGGTGAAAATTGCACGCCTCGATGGCGAGAAATTTCTCTTTGCCGCCGATCCGGAACGGATGATTCAGACGCTTCGCAATCGAAGACAGCGAATCGACCTGTTTACGTTCATTCAGAGAGCGACTGAAACGAGCCCCAAATACAGCTATCCGATGGAATGGGATAACCTTGCGGCCTTGTCGATCTCAAGTTTCGATTACTGGTGGAATCAACAGCTTGGGTTCAAGGCGCGCAATAAGGCCAAGCAAGCCCAGAAGAAGGGCGTGGAAATTCGGGAAGTGCCGTTCAGCGATGACCTGGTGAAGGGTATCTGGGAGATTTACAACGAGACGCCCGTCCGCCAGGGCAGGAAATTCCCGCATTATGGCAAAGACTTCGAAACAGTGCGCCGGGAAGAAGCAACGTATCTCGACGAGAGTATCTTTGTCGGAGCATTCCTCGGTGAAAAACTTGTCGGCTTCATCAAGATTTTGATTGACCGCGCCGGAAATCAAGCGGGATTGCTGAACATTGTCTCGCTCGTTGCGGAACGTGATAAGGCGCCAACCAACGCGCTGGTGGCGGCTGCAGTCAAGGCTTGTGCCTCCCGAGGCATTTCTTTGTTAACGTATTCCAATTTCTCGTATGGCAAAAAGCAGCGCGACAGCCTCAGCGATTTCAAGGAGCGTAACGCCTTCCAACGGATCGACGTGCCGCGCTATTACGTTCCGTTGACGGCTCTTGGCCACGCCGCGCTCCGGCTTAAATTACACCACCGTTTGACAGATCGAATTCCGGAGTTTGCGTCCGAGCGGCTTCGCGAATTTCGCGACGCCTGGTATAAACGTAGATTTCCGAGCATTGGGGAAGCTTCTTAAGCATCGATATGCCGGGAATCGTTGGAATCGTTACGAAACGGCCGCGGCAGTGGGCCCAGGAGCAGTTGCGGCAGATGGTGTCCGCACTGTGCCACGAGCCGTTCTATGAGTCGGGCACTTGGATCGATGAGGCATCCGGTGTCTATGTTGGCTGGATCGCGCGCAGGAATTCCTTCTCCGATCGAATGCCATTGTGCAACGAGCAGGGAGATCGCGTCCTTCTATTCTCAGGCGAAGAGTACCCTGAGCCGGGGATAGCTGCACTGCTCCAGAGCAAGGGCCACACACTCGAGGACAAGCCGGCAGCTTATCTGGTACATGTTTCGGAGGAGGATCCAGCATTTCCCAGGAGTCTGAACGGAAGATTTCACGGACTCCTGGCCGACCGGACTACAGCGACCGCGACGCTTTTTAACGATCGCTACGGCATGCATCGGATGTACTACCATGAGGCTCGCGACGCGTTCTTCTTTGCGGCGGAAGCAAAAGCGATACTCGCAGTGCGCCCTGAACTGCGCGACGCCGATTCTCGGAGTATGGGCGAGTTTGTCGCCTGCGGCTGTGTCCTTGAGGACCGAACTCTCTTTCGCGACATTCGCATCCTGCCTACTGCGTCAAAGTGGGTTTTTGAGAACGGAACTCTGCTCAAAAAAGGAACGTATTTTGAACCGGCTGAATGGGAGAACCAGGGACCGCTCAATCAGGAAGCCTATTACGCGCAATTGAGAGAGGTGTTTTCCCGCAATCTTCCGCGATACTTCGCCGGGCAGGAGAGAATTGGAATTTCGCTCACTGGCGGCCTCGATACGCGAATGATCGTGGCATGGATGGCGGCCGATCCTCAGTCAATTCCAAGCTACACTTTTGGCGGTCCATTCCGCGATTGCGAGGACGTTACTATTGCTCGAAAGGTCGCCAAAACCTGCGACCTGCCGTATCAGGTCATACCTATCGACGATGATTTCCTCAAGCGATTCGGTCACTACGCGGAAAGGACCGTTTACCTCAGCGACGGATGCGCCGCGGTCAATCGCGCAGCCGATCTTTACTTGAACGAAATTGCCGCCGGCATCGCTCCCATAAGAATGACCGGGAATTACGGCAGCGAAATCTTACGCCGCCTGCGCGCATTCAAGCCGGCAGACCCCGCGCTCGATCTGTTCCAGCCGGAGTTCCTCTCGGATGTAACTCGCGCCAAAGCAACCTACCTGGAAATCAGTCAGGGTCATGCGGTTTCATTTACCGCGTTCAAGCAGGCGCCTTGGTACCAATACGGTCTGCTTGCGCTCGAGCAAACTCAGCTTTTCGTCCGATCCCCGTTCCTTGACAACGATCTCGTTCGCACCGCGTTTCGAGCGCCGCGGTCGGATCTCTTGAAGAGCAACATTTTTGAAGACAGCGGCGACTGCACCCGCCTGATTGCGGATGGAAAGAAGGAACTCCAGGGCATTCCCACTGATCGCGGCCTGGGTGGCGCATCCGGGTTGACCGCCCCGCTACTGCGAAGCTTCCTTGAGTTGACATTCAAGGCTGAGTACGCCTATGACTACGGAATGCCGCAGTGGCTCGCACGCGTTGATCATTCTCTCTCAGCGCTCCATCTGGAGCGCATGTTTCTCGGGCGTCACAAATTCTGCCACTTTCGTCTTTGGTACAGAGATGCTTTGTCGGACTATGTAAGAGAGATCCTGCTCGATCCACGCAGCCTTTCTCGCCCCTACATCCGCCGCGAGACCATGGAGGCAATGGTGCTCCACCATATCAAGGGTGACAGGAACTATACGACGGAAATCACCAGATTACTGACCTTGGAACTGCAGCATCGGCTCCTCCTGGATTCCAAACGATGATCAAACAGGGAAGTCGTGTCTGATGCCGACGCTGGCTTCGTGCCTCTGTTGGTTGTTGATCGCGTGGCTTCTGGTGCGCGATGTCAGGCGCCGTCGCTCTGTGAGCGCTGCGGTCTGGATACCCGTTGTTCTCGTTGTCATTCTCGGATCGAGACCTGTCTCTCTCTGGCTCGCTGGCGGTGGCGATGTCATTCAGGAGTCTGGAAACGCCGTTCAAGGAATGGGGAATGAAGCGTCCACCAGCCCATTCGACCAGCTTTTCTTCCTGTGCACTCTAGCCGGCTCTTTTCTTGTTGCTTTTCTGCGAAAAGTCAAATGGATGAGACTCTTCGCTGCGAACCCCACGATTGTCCTTTTTTACCTGTATCTTGCCGTTAGCATACTGTGGTCGGGCGATCCAGGCGGCTCAGTGAAACGCCTGCTGAAAGACTTCGGCTTAGTATTCGTGATCTGCGTGATCTATTCTGAAGCGGAACCACTTCAGGCCATAAGAGCCGTATATGTCAGATGCGCTTCTGTTCTACTGCCACTCTCGGTTCTTCTTATCAAATACTTTCCCGGCTACTCCCGCATTTATGACGTAAACGGCGATATCCAAATCACCGGTGTCACAATGCAGAAAAACACCTTAGGCGAATTGGTGTTGATTTGCATGCTTTTTCTCCTTTGGGACTGCCTTGAAGCGCTTCCCACAGGGTCGCGGCTGCGATGGAAGCACTTACCGTGGGACCGCCTGGCCCTGTTCGCGACCGGTGCGTGGCTGTTAAAGCTGTCGCAGAGCAAGACGGCCTTGATGTGCCTCGTGATTGGCTCCGCTTTGATGATTGCAAGAAAGCGGCTGGCGTCAAAGACGATGAATCGGGCAGTGCTGATCGCCGCCCTGTGTATGCCGTTTCTCTTATTTTTCTCACAGCAGTTCGCCTCGGTGATTGCCCCAGTGGTTCAAGCCCTGGGGCGAAACATGACCTTTACGGGCAGAGCCAATATTTGGGAGCACATCGACCTCAAGACGGTAAATCCTCTGATCGGCGCGGGTTACTGGAACTTTTGGGGCGGGCCAGGCGGGTACGCGATTAGCGAGGTCATGAAAACCACGGTCCCAAATGCCCACAACGGATATTTGGATATATATATCGATGGCGGATTTATAGGCTTGTCGATCCTGTTTGCGATGCTCATAACATGTGGACGCAGAATCATCAGCGCTGGTTGGATGCAGGGGAAAATTGTGGATCGTTTTATGCGTGTGCGCTTTGCATTCCTCATCGTTGCGATCTTGCACAATCTTACGGAATCCTCGTTTGCGCGCATGGGCCTCATGTGGTTCACTACTCTGCTGATGATCTATGAATTCCCCAAGCATGCGCTCGCAGCGCGAGTTCAGAGGGCCGTGCCCGGCGCCAAGGAGCAAATCCCTGACATTCGAGCTCACGTCCTTGCAAATCGGTAGACGACGACTTTCTCGTGATCAGCGCATCGTCAAATTCCGCAGAAATGTATCTCAAAATGACTAAGCGCCTTTTTGGGTTCTTCATTCTCATCGCCGCTGTTCATGCTGCTGTGCTCTTCGTGGCGATTCCGGCGCTAAGCAGTCGCTTGGCCCCGTCGTACAGTCAAAACCGCATGGCCGACGGATACGACCTGCTCGCCGATAATCTCGCTGCAGGAAATGGTTACCGGTTTTACCCCGACACCGCCAGAACTTTGATGCGGGAACCCGGCTATCCTGTTTTCCTTGCAGGTCTCGAGTTAGCCTTCGGCAAAAGCCTGGTCGTGGTTAAGATTGCGAATATGATTCTGGCGTTCCTAACCGCCTGGTTTATGGTTCTGATCGTAAGAGAGATGACGCCAAAGGAGCGCACTCCCGGGAAGCTCTTGCTTTTTGGACCTCCCTTGCTCTTTCTCTTTTATCCCGGCACATTGATCGCGGAAAGCCGCGGGGGGATTGAAATCGCTTTCGCCCTGCTGCTTGCTGCTTTCATCTTCACAGTCTGTAGAGCAATCAAAAGCAACCGCTGGCTGGACTACGTAACATGCGGCGCGGTTTTGGGGCTCACTGTGTTATTCAGGAGCACGCCCATCCTCTTTCCGCTCTTCCTTCTAGCCTTTCTTCTCTATTTCGAGGGCCGGCGCGTAGGAAGGGTTGTTGTCTGCAGAAATGTTTCTATCATCATTCTCGCCATGCTGGCCGTGCTTTCGCCGTGGATCGTCCGCAATTATTCACTCACGGGAAAATTTATACCGACTGCGAGCGTGATGGGGGTATCAGCACAGGCAGGTCAGTACATTAACCAGCATCTCTTTGACGGTACGCCTTGGTGGTTACTCGATAGGCAGGCATCGCGTGAGAGAGACGCAGTGGCGGCTAAGTTGGGATATCCTTTTGAAGACGGCGCCGCGGGATACTATCAAACTTTCTACAATACTATCGACGAGATCAGTTTCTCCCAGTATCTTACGGCGGACGTTGTTCAGAAGTACAAGGAATCACCTCTGCTTCTTGCCCGCTGCACAGGACAAAATCTGATTAACTTTTGGATCGCCGGAAAAACCTGGACAGCGACTGCGATGAACGCCGTCCTGCAACTTCCGTATCTCGCCTTTGCTGTGATCGGCGCGATTTATTGTTTCAGAAATAGCCAAGCCAGGGCCGTTAGCCTTCTCGTGCTTCTAATCATCTATGATATGGGCGTTCACGCTCCGATTCTGGCTCAGGCGAGGTACAGCATTTCGCTGATGCCATTTGTTTCGATACTCTGCACGTTTGGAATTGTTGTTGCCTACCGTAAAGCAATGAAGATGGCGAATACAACGAGCCTTTCCGCAGTATCCGCAACGGCTGGGATCTGAATTGAATCAGAGGGGCTTTCCGTGCGGAACATTTGCACGCCTCAAAGATTGCGAAGCCCGCGGAAACAACTGTGGCTGGCGGCGGCGGACTCTTGGCCGACTTACGCATCATTGACAAGATTAGGCAGTAAGTGCACGAGGATCGAGCAGGATGGCGTTGCCCTGGGAACCAATCGGTAGGTATCTGCGCAGAAAGTCCGCGCGCGTGTTGTTCCGCAGGCCGCAGGCCATTCGCTTGAGAGGATCGCTGATTTCCTTTAGCTTTGATGACTTTCCTCGCTCTGCGTTGTGCGTCGGCGGGGAGATTTTGAATCGATACAATCTCTCGGGGACCTACTACGCGGCATTGGGGTTACTGGGCAGGAACTCTGTGTCCGGTCCGATCGCGGTTGAGGAAGACCTGAAAAGATGTCTCGAGGAGGGTCATGAATTGGCTTGTCACACGTTTTCCCACCTCGATTCATGGCAAACGCCAGCAAAGCTTTTCGAAGATTCAGTCATTCAAAACAGCCTTGCGCTCGACGATCTGATTCCCGGTGCCAAGTTTCGTTCCTTTTCCTACCCGATGAGCGAGCCTCACCCGCTCATCAAGCGCGCCGTTGCCAGGCATTTCCGCTGCTGCCGTTCGGGCGGTCAAAAGATCAATTTTGGCACTGTGGATCTGAATCAGCTATCGGCGTACTTCCTTGAGAAGGCCGGCGAGAACATCGAGCCGATAAAGAACTTGATTGACCAAAACAGGCAGTTGCGGGGATGGATCATTTTTGGCACTCACGACATTTCCCCCCAACCGAGCCCCTATGGATGTACGCCCGAGTTCTTTGACGAGGTCGTGCGATGCGCCATTGACTCAGGGGCGCGAGTGCTGCCTGTCGCAGAGGCCTTGAACGTCGTTTGCGGACTGCAAGGGTCGGTATCCGGCTCTTACGGCAATGGTACAGCTGCCCCAGTAAGCCCTGAAGGGCCCGCGGGCCCGGCAAGCGTATAGCAGTTATTGGCATTAAAAGTTAGGGCACCGCTGCTGCCGTTCGTCAACCCGCCCATTACATTTAAATAGCAGTTAGCAGCCGGGGTTAGATACGCGTGGCCGCCCACATTGGCAACATTCCCGCTTGAAACATCCGGACCGATAGCCGGCCAGGGAATCGTAGTCGGCCACCATGAAGGCCGAAGCGACAGAAAGAATGAAGGTGGCAGAGTTTGACTGGCGGGAACGGCGTTTGCGTACAAAGACAACCCGCTGGGCACTTCGCTCGAAACAAAGCGAACTGCATTGCATGAGGCGTCCCCGGTGCAGGCCGCATAGTTTCCCCAGCGCATCAATGTGGTCGCTACAAGAAGATCATTCGAAATCGCCGGAGAGAAACCGTTGCATGAACCGTAGTAAACGCCACCCTGGTCGGAGTACCCGAGAAGGAACACCGACAACTCCGAGTTATTGCCATTGCCGCAATCTGTCGCACTGGCTGCTTGGGTCGTATAGATCGTGTGGTAACTCGATGTTCCGAGAACGCTTCCAATAACGTTGTAATAGCGATCGAACGACATGATGTTAAATGCTTCAGTATTTGAGTTCTTTACTCCGGTTTCTGTTGCGGGATCGCGGCCATTCAGGTATTCGCGGAAGAACGTGAGCATCGCACTCGTCCCGTGGATATCGTCCGCCGCAAATCCGTCTTCCTCATTACCCTCGTAGAGGTTGAATTCGTCACCTGTGCTGTGATGGACATCGGTCTGCTGCCAATTTCCCCCGAAGTAGTTGTCTGCGGCGTAGTTGTACGCAAAGACGCTCCCCACGCAACTCTGAGTAACAAATGGAGAGGCTACATGGTTGACGACGTTGTTAATCACGAGGTTGTCCGAGCTGCTGAAATCGCAGGACGGTCCATAACCTTCGGACGCGTCGTTAGAACCGTAAAAATAGCTGTTCTCCACAGTGATGTGCGACGACTGGAAGAATTCGACATGCTCGGAAACGCCATTCTGATCATTGAGAGAGCGGACGTTGTTAACCCAGCTGTTTGTTGCGTTCACGAATTGGATGCCCATGCCGTAGACTCCGCTGCCATTGGAGCCGGAGTGGTTCAGAGACAGGTTTTCGATACCAACGCCGGTGATGGGCAGAGAACTGGACCACCAGACATTGGGCGTCTGACTGCTTCTCCAGTTAGGCGCATAGAGGCCCGGTGTAATGCCGACCGTCCAAGGACCGCTTCCACTGATCGACGTGACCGTAACCTGCTGGTCCTGTCCGCGCCCCGTGCGACCTCCAACAGCCCCTTGCTGGCTGCAGTCGCCGGTTGCGCCGGCATTCCCGCACATATAAATGTTCCCCGTGTCGGAAGCGTCGTCGAGTTGATCGAGAACGATCAAACTGCCTACATGAAGGTTCGAAATCGCGCCCGTCGAAACTGTTCCAAGAGTGATCGTTGTGGTGCCGGGCGCGTAGCCTGCGGTCCAAGTCGCAACATTACTCGGAGCACCGGCATAGTCATTCATATCGCCGTTCCCGACGCAGACATCTGCCTGAAGGCCGTTACAGCCTCCCTGCTTCGTGAACGAGATGAATGTTTTGTCAGGTCCGGCGCCGCGCAACGTCACATTGCTTGTGTTGTTGAAGAAAATCTGTCCGGCAAAGCTGTAGTTTCCTGCGCTGAGATAGACAACCTGCCCGCTTGGGCAGCTGGCAATCGCGGCGTTGACCGACGCCAGGCTGGCGCCCGCGGCGAGAGTCGCACAGATCGTCGTGCGGTTGGTAATCGTAGGACTGCCGGCAAGGGTCCAGTTAATTGCACGCGTCGGGTCAACAATGCCCGACCATAATTGCTGTCCATTGCTTATGCTGGAAAAGCCCAACACGAAAAAGGCGAGCGAAAGGATCATTCGATTGCGCAGCAAGACATTCCTCCTAAGTGGGACCAATGCAACAAGTGTTTCATCTTGATGGAACCAAGAAAGTCGGACCGCTCTTTGCGTTCCTGAGCGATCAATCGTCTTACTGATCGGCTAAAGTTTGCCCTGTTTTCATCGTTATACCACCGAATTGGGCTAAGCAGGAGGCTGGGGCAAACTAAAGTAACTGAGGCTGAACCGTTCGTTATAATCTCAAGGTTACCTTCGTCGAATGGGCATTGAATCCGCCACAAGTGTAGCCCTCCAGGGCATGCAAGTAAAGCTTCATGGGTTCGAGAGCCTGTCGGCTATGCCCATTTCGGACCTGATCGGTTCGCATTCCAAAGACGAAGACGCCCTGCAGTAGTTTCGCATTGCGAGCTAACGCAGCCAAAACAAACCGTTTCGCGACCAGGAGGTCACATTTTGAAGATCAGCATTTTTGGCTTGGGCTATGTAGGAGCCGTGACCGCCGGATGTTTTGCTGCCGATGGGCACCAGGTGCTCGGCGTCGATCCGGTTCCGGAGAAGGTGGAGCTGATGAATCGCGGGCAGTCCCCGATCGTCGAGGCCGAGATCGGCGAAATCGTTGCCGAAACTGCTCGCAATGGCCGATTGCGCGCAACACAGGATCCCACCGCTGCGGTCGCGGATACCGACCTTTCGTTCGTGTGCGTTGGAACTCCGAGCCAGTCGAACGGCAATCTCGACCTCCGGTACATTCGCCGCATTTGCGAGCAGATCGGAAATGCTCTTCGCACCAAGTCGGATCGGCACACTGTTGTCATCCGAAGCACCATCCTGCCCGGAACCATGAGGAACGTTGTCATCCCAACGCTTCAGGAGTTCTCCCGGAAAAGGGCAGGCGAGGATTTCGGAATTTGCAACAACCCGGAGTTTCTCCGGGAGGGTTCCGCGGTCCGTGACTTTCGCTCTCCGCCGAAAACAGTGATTGGCGAATTGGATCGGGCCAGCGGCGACCTGCTCGCCTCGTTGTACACGAAACTTGATGCCCCGCTTATTCGCACCGATCTGAATACTGCCGAAATGGTGAAGTACGTCGACAATTGCTGGCATGCGCTCAAAATCGGATTCGCCAACGAGATCGGAAACCTTTGTGACTCGATCGACGTCGATGCCGAAGCCGTGATGAATATCTTCTGCCAGGATAAGAAGCTGAATATCTCACGGGCCTACTTAAAGCCTGGTTTCGCCTTTGGCGGTTCCTGCCTTCCCAAAGATTTGCGGGCGCTTTCCTATCAGGCCAAAATGCACGATTTGGAACTCCCGATTCTCAGCGCGGTTCTTCCCAGCAATGAGATGCAGGTTGCGCGCGGGGCAAAGCTCGTGGTGGATAGCGGAAACTCGCGCGTCGGGGTGCTCGGATTCAGCTTCAAGGCCGGAACCGACGATTTGCGCGAGAGTCCCGTCATCGAGGTCATTGAGCGGCTCATCGGAAAAGGCTACGATCTCCGAATCTACGACCGCAATGTAAGTATGGCTGCTCTGGTCGGCGCGAATCGAGACTTTATTCTCAACCGCATCCCCCATATCTCGCGGCTTATGGTGCCCAGCATCGATGCGGTGCTGGCTCATGCGCAAACCATTGTGATCGGTAACAACGACCCGGAATTCAGTCAAATCCAAACCAAACTCCGCGAAGATCAGTGTCTCGTCGATCTGGTTCGCATTACTCGTCAAGGGAGTCCGAATGACAAGCGCCAAGTCACCTATGCTTGAAACGCTCCAGGCGCCGATTGCGGACCCTCGAGAAAAGTCGAGTCTCTTCGCATCCATCGAGCGGCTCTCGGGCTGGCTTGAACGGCACGACTATCGCGGGTACGACACTTTTGACGGACTGAATGCCAGGTTCGTTCGTCCCCTCACATTCAACAGCGCGCTTCTCCGCACTGTCCTTCTTCAGGGTGTGCGGCGATTTCCAGTGAACCTTCGGCCGCTCCTGGGTGTCACCCCCCAGCGGTCGACCAAAGGCATGGGGTTCCTCGCTCGGGCCTTCATCCGCCTCAACAAGGCAACAGGCAATCCGATATGGAACCAACGCGCCGAATCGGCGCTTCAGTGGCTGATAGAGAACCGGTCGAGCGGCTACAGCGGGGCGTGTTGGGGAAATCATTTCGACTACCAGGCGCGCACCTTCTACCTTCCCAAAGGTGTGCCAACTGTCGTCTGGACTTCCCTGATCGGGCACGCATTCCTCGATGGATGGGAGCACTTCCACTCAGACGAGTATTTGAGCATTGCAGTAAGCGCCTGCGAACACATCGTGAACGACCTTGCGGCGATTCCGGACGGAGACGCAATTTGTATCGCCTATATTCCCGGCAAAGATACGATGGTTCACAACGCCAACACCCTGGGAGCGAGTCTTCTCGCACGGACCTGCGCGGCGACCGGGAATGACTCATTCCTTAACCTGGCGCGGAAGGCCCTGGCTTACACAGCCAACTATCAGAGGGCCGATGGCTCCTGGTACTACGGCGAAAAGGAGAATCTCCATTGGGTCGATAACTTCCATACGGCCTATGTACTCGATTGCTTCAAGCATTACCTTCAAACTACCGGTGACGATCGCTTTATGGACGGTACAATGCGGGGATACGAATACTGGAAGAACACATTTTTCCTGCCCGACGGCACCCCGCGCTACTACTCGAATAAATCGTTGCCGATCGATATCCAATGCAGCTCGCAGGCCATCGACACCCTCACCTTCTTCCGGGATCTCGATCCCGAAGCCCTGCCGCTTGCGCTCAAAGTCGCGCAGTGGACCATCAGTAACATGCAGGATCGCAGCGGCTATTTCTACTACAGAAGGTATTCCCGGCATCTGGTGAACAAGACTCCTACCTTGCACTGGGGTCAGGCAACCATGCTGTGCGCGCTGGCTGCACTGTACCAATCCATCTAAATAAGGCGCCGTTCGACCACCGCTATGAGAAAAGTTCTGATTATTGTCGAGAACCTTCCTGTTCCCTTTGACAGCCGCGTCTGGAAGGAGGCCTGCGCTCTTTACCGTGCTGGATATGAAGTCTGCGTACTCTGTCCGCGCGGCAAGGTCTTCGAAAAAGTTTACGAACTCCTTGAAGGTGTCCACATCTACCGGCACCCGATGCCTCCGGAAGGGAATTCCCCGTTTGGTTATGTATGGGAGTACGCATGCGCGTTGCTTTGGGAGTTTCTCTTTACGTGGTGGATCTTTTTCGCGCGCGGCTTCGACGTGATTCAGGGGTGCAATCCGCCCGACGACATCTTTCTTGTGGCTTTGCCTTTCAAACTGTTTGGCGTAAGTTATATCTTTGATCATCACGATGCAAATCCCGAGTTGTATCTGTCGAAATATGACAGGCAGGATATCTTCTATAAGGCTCAAGTATGGCTCGAGCGGCGAACTTATCATGATGCAAGCATTGTAATGGCGACCAACGAGAGTTATAAGTCGATTGCCCTGAAACGCGGTGGCCTCGATCCAGCAGATGTCTTTGTAGTTCGCAATGGTCCCGACCTGGAAAAGTTCAAGCTGGTTCCATCAGAAACTGCTCTGAAATACGGCAAGAAGTACTTAGTTGGATATGTCGGAACGATGAGCACACAGGAAGGCCTGGATCTCCTCGTCGAAGTTGCTGCGGCCATCAGGAAAGTTGGCCGCTCCGATGTTCACTTTACCTGCGTCGGGGGTGGGCCGGGCCTGGCCGAGCTGCGGCGCATGGTCGAGGAGCGCAACCTCGGCGACATGATGAACTTCACCGGCCGGATTTCCGATGATGACCTGCTCCGAGTCCTCTCCACGTCGGACGTGTGCGTGAATCCCGATAAGCCATGTGAAATGAACGACATCTCCACGATGATCAAGATCGCTGAATACATGGCCTTGGGCAAGCCCATCGTTCAGTTCGATTTGAAGGAAGGCCGTTTCACCGCCGGCGAGGCCTCGCTTTATTGCGGCGGCGATGACTTGGTCGCCGACTTTGCGAAAAAGATTCTGTGGTTGCTCGACCACCCCGAGGAACGCGGGCGCATGGGAGAATTTGGCCGGAAGCGAGTCCAACAGAACCTTGCGTGGAAATACTCCGAAAGTAACTTGCTCTCCGCCTACGATCGCGCGTTCAATAAGCGAGGTGGCCGTCTTGTGAAGCCCTTGACGAAGTCGACCAGCAGTTCATCCTCCGCGGTGAGCTAGGGTCGCGATCGGATTAAGCCCGCTGATTCTTGAAAACACGAACAAAGAACCTGAATCCTTCACTTGGAAACTTTTCTAACGGAGCGTATCAACTATGAAAGTCGTAATTTTCTGCGGTGGTCTGGGACTGCGATTGCGGGAATATTCGGAGAATGTTCCCAAACCACTGGTCCCAATCGGAGATGCGCCGGTAATTTGGCACCTCATGAAGTACTACGCCCACTATGGGCACAAGGACTTTATTCTGTGCCTGGGACACAAGGGCGAAGCGATCAAGAAGTTTTTTCTCGACTACAATGAGGCGTTATCCAACGATTTTGTGCTGTCTCATGGCGGCCAGAACGTTCAGCTTCTGAATACCGACTTTAGCAACTGGACGATCACCTTCTCCGATACCGGGTCCAAGTCACTCATCGGCGAGCGCATGCTTGCGGTTCGTGAATACCTTAAAGGGGAGGAAGTGTTTCTCGCGAACTACGTTGACGGATTAACGGATATCGATCTGGACATGGTAATCGACCGGCTTCTCAAGTCGAACAAAACTGCCTGCTTTGTATCGGTTCCCCCGATGCAAACCTTCCACCTCGTGGAATCCGACAGCGAATGCAACGTTACAAGCATCAACCACGCGGCGACCTCGCACACCTGGATCAATGGAGGATACTTCGTTTTCCGGCAACGGATCTTCGATTACATACGTCCCGGCGAAGATCTGGTCGATGAACCGTTTGCACGACTCATCGCGGCAAAGGAACTGATCACCATCCGGCACGATGGTTTCTGGGCGTGCATGGATACGTTCAAGGAAAGACAAGTGTTGGAAGATCTTTGGTCGAAAGGCGGCGCGCCGTGGCATAAGTGGTCAAAGATCGGTCAGAAGGCTACTGAGCCCGGAGCCAAACGTTAAGAAAACACCGAACACGTTGATCCTCCAAAAGATTCCTGAACGACAAGTCTCTTCAGGAACGGCGCGGCAAAAGCGAAACTAACAGACAATGGACTTTTCATCGAGTCCAGGTTTGCGTAGTGCCAATGAATTCTCAAGTCAATAAAAAAGTCGGAAGGAAGGGACCCGATATCGCATCGAACCCGTTAGGCGCGGATGAAGAATCCGCAAGTATTGGCTCCGCCAGACTCGTCGCACGCGCTGCAGCGGAAGAAGAACGCTTCCGCACCGATCATCTGCATGAGAACATTGGACACCGCGCAATCAGCGGCGGATTCGTAACGATCAGTGCGCAGGCAGCAAAGTTCATCCTCAACTTTGCGGCCGCGGCGGTTCTCGCGAGACTTTTGAACGCCAGGGACTTTGGACTCTTTGGCATGGTCCTCGGCGTGACTGCAATCGTAGGCGTCTTCAAGGAACTCGGACTCTCCACCGCGACGGTGCAGAGAGACGTAATTACCCAGGAACAGGTTTCAAACCTCTTCTGGATTAATGTCGGATTTTGCGGCTTATTGTCGCTCCTTAGCGCCGGATTGGCGCCATTTGTGGCACGCTTTTACCACGATCTAAGAGTTACGAATATCATGCTGGCTCTTTCAGTAAGCTTCTTGCTGACTGGCTCCACGGTCCAGCATCAGGCCTTGCTGACGCGGCAAATGCGTTTCCGGGCGCTGGCGCTGATCGATGTAACTTCAATGTCCATCGGGTTTGGCAGTGCGTGCTTTTTCGCGTGGAAGGGATTCGGATACTGGGCTTTGGTCATCCAGCAGTTGGTGACCGCGGCGTGCACCCTCATCATGACCTGGCTAGTCTCCGGGTGGATGCCCCACATGCCTTCGCGCAACAGCGGCGTCAAGCCCATGGTGATGTTTGGGGCGCACTTAAGCATGGCTGATTTTGTCGGCCAATTCTCCGCCAACTCCGACAGTATCTTACTGGGGCGCTTTTTCGGAGCTGTCCCTCTCGGTTTCTATACGCGCGCGCAGGTATTGCTGGCTCGGCCCATCGCGCAAGTTGTCACGCCCATCAATGCAGTTTTGATACCGGTCTTATCCAGGCTCCAATCGGATGCGGAACGCTACCGGCGCAGCTTTCTGTTAGCCTTTGGCGGTCTGGCATTGGTGGTTTTTTCGTTTTCCGCGATGTGCCTTGCGCTAGCGAAGCCACTGGTGCTCGTGATCCTCGGTCCCAAGTGGACCAGCGTTGTCCCGCTGTTTGCCGCCTTTACGCTCGTGGCTCTTTCAGGACCTCTCAGTGCCGTTTGCACCTGGATCTATGAGAGCCAGGGGAGAGGCCGGGATCAGTTGCATAACCACACTTTGGCTGGAGCCGTAACAATTGTTGCCTATCTGCTGGGCCTCCCCTGGGGGCCTCTCGGGGTGATTATCTCAACGGCGGTCGTCAGTATTGTGATCCGCCTCCCAATCGTCTATTACCTTGCCGGCCGAAAAGGCCCCGTGGGGACCCGTGATCTCTGGATGGCATTTCTCTCTCATCTCCCCTGTTGGGTCGTAGTGTTCCTGGTAACCGCTCTGGCATATAAGGCAGTCGGGCATGCCTCTCCAATCGTGCAATTGCTTGTCTGTGGACCGGTCGGCGCAGTCGTTGGGGGCGCCCTGATTCTTATCTTCCCTCGTCCGCGCCACAGCGCACTCTTTGTTAGCGGCAAGATCGCCAACGCCCTGAAAGCGAGGTTCGCGACTTCGTGAG
>Ga0187847_10001262_pt1 | contig 23442 bp, 8 predicted proteins | sample June2016WEW_4_10_FD_132458 | JGI IMG/M metagenome (GOLD analysis project Ga0187847, IMG submission 132458) | Peatland microbial communities from SPRUCE experiment site at the Marcell Experimental Forest, Minnesota, USA - June2016WEW_4_10 | ecosystem: Environmental > Terrestrial > Soil > Wetlands...
CCCTTGCATCCCTGTGATCCGATATCCGTCGAGCTTACCTCGCTTGTCTTCATGCCGTCCGTGATTCCAAAAACTGTCGACGGCACGCTGGGAATGCGGCCATTAGCGAAGTCGTCAAGATCCTTTTCTCTGGCCCGATAAATCCCATTCGAAGTGCTGATCCAGAGATTGCCATCTCCGTCGGAAAGCGCTCGGGCAGGGTAAACATCGAATAGGCCGTCCCGCTTCGAGTAGTGCGTCACCTTGCCGTCACCTACCCGGAGGCGAGTCAGCCCGGGAGTCCGTCCGCCCAGCCACAAATTACCGTGTTCGTCGTCTGAGATTGACGTCACCGGAAAATCGATACCGGGCTGTAGCGCCGGGATAGTGCCCGGAGCATACTTGAAGAGACCCTTCTCGGTCCCAAACCAAAGGACGCCCGACGGCTGACGATAGATCGTGAAGGTATAAAGTCCGGGCACAGTGAGTGGAGTGGTTTTTCCGTGAACTGTAAACGGCAGCGCTCTTCCGTCTTTCACGCGAACCACCAACTGCTCGGCGGTTGCTGCAAGCAGCCCTTCGTCGTCTTCGCTCAGTGCCGTGATAAAGAACCGCGTCAGCCGCGGGTCAGATTTGTAGACCGTCATTTTGCCGTTCTTGATCTCGGTCAGCCCGCCGACTGCCCCAATCCACAATCCACCGTCTCTGGCCTCAAAAAGAACCACGCCGCGAATCGACCCCAACCCTGGAATCTCCTTGGTCACGCTCACCACTCGGTCGTTCTCAATCCTCGCCAACCCGGCTGAATAAGCAAGTGTATAGATGCTCCCGTCACGAGCGCTGATCGCTGTAGCTACCTGGTTGTCGGGAAGGCCTTCTTTCACAGTCAGAGTTGTGACTTTCGTGTTGCGGAACCGGTCCAGACCGCTCGCTGTCCCAACCCAGAGGCTTCCCTCCCGGTCCTCAAACAGCGCATGAATCCTATTGTCTGAGAGCCCATCGGAGAATTGAAACGACGAAGCCAGGCCCGCCGTGATCCTCACCAGTCCCGAAGACGGAGTACCTACCCAGAGATTCCGTTGCCTATCTTCGAGAATCTGGCCCGCGCCTCCACGCAAAATACCGAAGGACGTTGGCTCCAGCGAAGCCCCGTCGCTCGCTACTCGAAACAGCCCGTGCGGCGTTCCAACCCAGATCGTGTGGCGGTAGTCCTCGGCGAGAGCCGAGATTTCGCCGCTTGCCTTTGCTTTCAGCGCTGGCCCAACCACCCCGTTGCGATATGCGTACAGATCGTAGACTCCTCCGATCCACACCGTTCCTCTTTCGTCTTCGATGAGCGCATTGATCCATGATGTGTCTGTCTTGGCCAAATGAAGTCCGTCGCGCTCCGCGGTGTAGATGAAGTTATCCGAACCGATAAATACCTTGCGTTCACGGCTCTCGAAGATCTCGCGAATATCGCCGTCGGGCAGCCGCGCGGCGGGCAGATAGTCAGAAAACTCTCCGTCCTTGTAGATCACGGTTCTCGACGTGGTCCTGATCAGCAGGTCGCCATCCGCACCCATCGCGATGGCCCTCACCGGCTCACTGCCTATCACCTCGTCCATCAGGATGAATCGAACCCCGTCGAATCGGACCAGACCGGCAGAGGTGCGCAGCCACAGGTAGCCGTCGCGCGATTGGAGGATCTGATAGACCGCCTCTCCAGGAAGGCCCCTTTGCGAGGTCCACGTCTCGTGGAAATACTGATCGACGTTTCTGTTCGGATTGAGTCCGAGAGCCGGTACAGCGGCGAAAATTGACGCAGCGAGTGACGCGAGACCAATGCGGCAAGCCGTCCAGAGCGCGGCTCGGACGGTCAATGAATCCTTACTCGAACTCCGTGAGAGACGACTCGCTTCCATCCCGTCTCCATCTTCTTCAATGCGAGCGAGCTTCTCTACCTTGGAATCCGCGATCGGCGATAGTGGTTTCACCGTACTCATATCTCGCGGCCAGGTATCCCGACTCTTCCGCCTCCTCCGCACGCTAGGATTTTCAATTCAACTATCGGCAGGTGTGCCCTCGTATTCAACCGAATTTGAAAAAGGCGTAGGAGTTCCGCTCAATCGCTTGAATATGACCCTGCGATGCTTCAGTTGCATGTGACATGGATCACGATCGGTGTTGATGCGAACGATACCGCCTTCCCTCTCGGAACTCAGTGACTCTTAACTAGTAACGACCTATGCGCTGATTTCGACCCTCTGCATCCCTATCAGGAAATATTGCGACGACACTGTACGAATCCCTCACATCTGCCGATATTGTGTTTTGGCAGTAAGTGACCCAAAGAGGGTGGCTGCAAGACCACTTTCCTGTCATTTACAGCCGGAGCCGGATGTACGAGCGTAAAGATAGGTGTACGACATGCAAGTTGATCCACTCCTGTGCTCTATCTACCGGAATCTGCCAAAACTCCCTTCTAATGTCATTTCTACACAGCACTTCGCACAACGGGTATGGATACTGGCCGGGATTGCCCTGTTTGCCTTCCCCGGTCTTCCTGCACGCTCTCAGCAGCCCCCTGACCTCACTCAGAAGAGCATCGAAGACCTGATGAAGACCAAAATCAGTTCAGTGAGCAAGAAAGAAGAGCAGTTGCTTGATACTCCCGCCGCAGTGTACGTGGTGACTCGCGAGGAGATTCGTTCTGCGGGCGCCCGCAATGTTCCCGACGCACTGCGCCTGGTTCCGGGGATGGACGTGAACCGTATTAACGCGAGTGTGTTCGATGTGGGGATTCGCGGATTCGACGAGCGCTTCAGCAACAAGATGCTGGTGATGATCGACGGCAGGAGCTTATATTCACCCATCTTCGGCGGAATCTACTGGGACAGCATCAGCCTGAGTATGGATGACATCGACCGGATTGAAGTCATTCGCGGGCCGGGTGGATCGCTGTGGGGAACCAATGCGGTGAATGGCACGGTGAATATCATCACTCGGTCTTCGCAAGCGACACAAGGTGTGCTGCTTCGCGAGCTGTCGTCAAGCGACATACCCATGTCAATGGTGGCACGCTACGGAGGTCAGGTAGGGAAAATTGGCACATACCGAATCTTTTCAAAGTACCAAGACTCATTTGGGAACCAAGATGCGACGGGGCAATGGGCGGGCGATGCGTGGCATTTACTACATGGCGGATTTCGTTCGGACTTAAAACTACGACAACGTGACGTGCTGATGCTGGAAGGCAACATTTACTCCGGAAGCTTTGGCGAACCGCTGAACGTGCCCATCTTTGTTGCTCCGTTTGCCGTGACGGTTGGAGGCATCAACTCTGTGACTGGCGGTTCTGTGATGGGACGCTGGACGCACAGTTATGTCGGCGGCCAACAAACCCAGGCGCAGATTTACTACGCAATCGAAGACCGCAATGCAACGGAGCGTCCGGACAACCTGGATACGGTGGATGTCGACCTGCAGCACCACTTTCACGTCGGTTCCAGGCAGGACATTGTGGGCGGGGCCGGATACCGCTATTCGAAGTTTTACGCTCCTGCCACGCGATCTTTGACGATCACCCCTGCACATCAGGACTACCCGCTATACAGTGCGTTCATCCAGGACGAGATTGCGTTGGTTCCAAGGAAGTTTTCTCTTACCGCAGGCGGTAAGACCGAGCACAATCGTTTCACGAGTTTTGACTTCCAGCCGAGTTTGCGCTTGAACTGGAGACCGAGCGACAAGACCGCTGTGTGGGCCTCCGCAACACAAGCAGTGAAGATTCCGAATTTTCTTAACACATCTATGTACCGCCTTATAAGCGTAGGTCTGGGCGCCGACGGCATTGACGCTTCGACATTGGTGGGAAACCCGAATTATAAAGACGAACATCTGTTGGCTTACGAGAGTGGCTATCGACTGCAACTGAAGCGCATGTCGATTGATGCGACAGGATTTGTAAACAATTACAGCCACGTTGAAACCAACGAGAGTCTTGCGCCGACAGCACGCGCAGGGTACACGGAGTATCCGGCGCAGTGGGCCAACAACCTCTTTGGCAAGAGCTTTGGCGCTGAGGCTGCGGCCACCTGGAATGTGATTCCACGCTGGAAGATGACGGCCTCATACTCATGGCTGAAGTTGGAGACAAAGGCAAACTCGCAGAGCAACGATACAAGCTCAGCAATCGGATTTAATACCGGTACGCCGACGAACCACTACGGAGTGCGCTCATCCTACGCGCTCCGGAGGAACCTGGACTTCAATGCCCTGGCACAATATACCGGACCATTACCCTCAGGCCTTGGCGGGAACACCGCACCCGCACTGCCATCGTACTGTCGCGTGGACGGCAATTTGCAATGGCATGTTGGGGATTACGTCCGCTTAGACATGGGCGGACAGAACCTGCTCTCGCCTCGTATGGAGGAATACAACGCCGGAGATGGAGCCATCCCGACAATGGCCCCGCGCAACATATTCGGAAGGATTACATACGTTTTCTAAGGCCGGTGGGGATGTGAACGCGGCAAATTGGCCGGCGCAGTGCTATCGCAAGGATTGTTCAGAAGTGCAGACGGAGAAAAGGTAGTGAGTTCTAAAACCAATGCGAGCGCGAGACAGAGACCCAGCAAAGCGTGCAACTGGTCCTCCCCGCACGCGCGGGTTAGCTTCTTTGCTTTTCGAATTGTGTTGCTGTTCGTCGTCGTATTTCGTTTGGCGACCTCGGGAAAGACCTGGTCCCAGCCGGCGAGCGACGAATATCGCGTGAAGGCGGCGTTCTTATTTCATTTCGCGCAGCTTGTGGAGTGGCCCGCCGATGCTTTTGACGGCGACGGCAGCCCGCTAGTCCTGTGCACCTTGGAAGACGATGCGTTCTACGACGAATTGGAAAACACAGTTCAGGGAAAGCAGATCGGATCGCGAACCATTCGCGTTCGACATGTTCATCTTGCCCAGGCCGCCCGTGGCTGTAACCTGCTCTTCATTGGCAGGAGCGACAGCAAGAATCTCTCTCTTTCCGCTCTTCGAAACCTGCCGGTTCTCACGGTCGGAGAGACAGATGATTTTTTGAGTTCCGGCGGAATGATCCGCTTCCGCTTCGAGCAAGATAAGATCCGCTTCGACATCAACGGCGCAGCCGCCGACTCGTCTCATCTCAAAATAAGCTCACGGCTTTTGCTTCTTGCCACGTCAGTGACTCGAAGCGGCGCCATGGAACAGGGAAGGTAGAGCCATGCGCATTCGGGACTTCTCCATTCGATTCAATCTGGCTCTGCTGATTCTCTCCACCAGTGCACTGGCGGTTTTGCTGGCTTCCTTTGGTTTCGCCATCTATGAACGCCAGAGCTATCGCGCCAGTGCCGTGCGTGAACTCGCCGCTCTGGCCGATACCCTCGGCGCAAATACTGCTGCTTCGCTTGCCTTTGACGACAAGAAAACCGCTGAAGAGATGCTGGGAGCGTTGGCCACCGAACCCCATGTCCTTGTCGCTCGCCTCTACGATAGCCGGGGGAGCATTTTCGCGGAGTTCCGCAGGTCCGGCGGTCCTCCCGTTCCTGTTCGTTCCGGGTGGCGCCCGGATGGGGAGTACTTCGATGGCGAGTTCCTCACTCTCTCCCGAGGTGTCGTTCTCAATGGAGAACGCACCGGCTCGATCGCCCTGGTCTTCGATCTCCGCGATTTCCGTTCGCGCCTTCTAGAATACGCAAAAATTGCGACGCTCGTGTTTGTTCTTTCTGTTCTGATTACATTCCTGGCCTCTTTGCGTCTCGCTGGTTCCGTCGGGAATCCGCTAGTGGAACTGGCAGATGTCGCTCGCCACATTTCCGCTGAAAAGGACTACTCGATACGCGCTCGAATCCGGGCCGGTGGAGAAACCGGTCTTCTCGTCAATTCCTTCAACGAGATGCTCTCCCAGATCCAATCGCGCGAATCGGCGCTCAACCAGGCTCTCGGTTCACTGAAGGAGAGTGAGGAGCGTTACGCCCTCGCTGCTCGAGGCGCGAATGACGGCCTCTGGGACTGGAATCTCGCTACGGACGAAATCTACTTCTCTCCCCGGTGGAACCATATGCTTGGCTATCCGGCGAGCGAAACCTGGTCCGGTCCCGATGAATGGTTCAGTCACATTCACCACGATGACCGGGAACAGGTTCGCGCCGGGATTGCTGCGCATTGCGAAGGAAAGACTCCTGAGTTCGTGAGCGAGTATCGTATGCGCCACAAGTCCGCCGGCTATATCTGGACCCTCAGCCGCGGCATCGCGGTTCGAGACGAATCCGGCAAGGCTCTTCGCATGGCGGGCTCACAGACTGATATCACGGAAAGCAAAAGTGCGGATCCGCTAACCCATCTACCCAACCGCCTGTACTTCATCGATCTGCTTGAGTCCGCAATCGAAACCGCCCGCCAACAAGACACCCATTTCGCAGTTCTGTTTGTTGACCTGGACCAATTCAAAATGGTCAACGATAGTCTTGGGCACATTGCCGGCGATGAGTTGCTCATTGACGTAGCCGGGCGCTTGCGCACCAGCATCCGCGGCGGTTTCCGATCTGGCGCCCCGACTCAGTCTGTTGTCGCGCGCATCGGCGGAGATGAGTTCGCAGTCCTTATCGGCCATATCCTGCACGATTCCGACGCTTCGATTGTCGCGGAACGAATCCTCGAAAGACTCAGCGAGCCTTTTGAATTCGAAGGTCGCAGTGTGTTTGTCTCTGCCAGCATCGGGATTGCCCTCAGTTCCACCGGCGACACAGCAGAAGAGCTTCTTCGTAATGCCGACACTGCTATGTATCGCGCCAAGACCAACGGCAGAGCACGCTCCGAGTTCTTCAACGAGGGGATGCGCGCAAGGGTCGTCAGCCGTTTCGAGGTCGAGAACGGCTTGCGCAAGGCTATCGAGGAGCGGCAACTTGTCGTCTACTACCAGCCGATCGTATCGCCTGGTGACAGCAACATTCGAGGTTTCGAGGCACTGGTTCGCTGGAACCACCCTGAGCGGGGACTTATTCAACCAGGTGAGTTCATTCCCATCGCAGAAGAAAGCGATATCATCGTTCTACTCGGCCGTTGGGTCCTGCGCGAATCTTGCCGGCAGATGGCGGAATGGCAAAGGACCTTCCCGCCTCTTCGCTCACTCACGGTCAGTGTCAATGTTTCCGCTCGACAATTGTGTGATTCCCGCCTGGTTGAAGAGGTGGAATCCGCTCTGGCTGATTCCGGACTGAATCCCGAATCCCTTGCGCTGGAAATGACCGAAAGTTCGATCATGGGAAATGCCCAGCAGACGCTGGCCACACTCGATCGCCTTAAGGCTATGAACATCCGGTTGGAAATCGATGACTTCGGAACGGGATACTCGTCACTGAGCTACCTGCAGAGGCTTCCCTTCGACATTCTCAAGATCGATCGTTCCTTTATCCGCGAAATGACTGCCGGAAATGGCAGCCTCGACATAGTGAAGGCCATTATGCAACTGGCCCGCTCTCTCAAATTGGAAGTGATTGCCGAAGGCGTGGAGACTGAGCAACAGCAATGCAGGCTGCATGAGTTAGGCTGCAATTATCTGCAAGGATACCTTTTCTCAAAACCGGTCGATGCAAGCGCGGCCGAGAGGCTCTGCCAGGAGACGGGCGAATCCGGTTTTGTTTCCCTTGCGTCTCCTCTGGTCACCACTGACGGACTCGGATCATAGAACGTATCTGCACATGGTGACCTCCAATTCCTCGACTCTGGATTAGGACGGTTGGAGGTGCTTATTGGATGAAACACTGGCCGCGAAGGAAGTCAGTTCGATCTCCGGGAATTGTCTCAGTGCGAGCAGTGCTTTGCGTTCCGTCTCTCGTGACTCCATGAGACGTGTGCTAGTCTGGGCCAGATCGGCGTCGTTATAGCCAGGATGCGCTACCAGTTCCCACGTGCCCGGAGGGAGTTGTCGGACCAGGGATTGGACAGTCGCTGGATCGAGCGTTCCTGTCGCCAGCACGCCAATTGCGCCGTCGGTGGTGGTAAAACCCTCCTCGGCAACGATACGCCGGAATGTGGGTTCAAGGCTGCCTAGAAAGGCGACTTGCTTGCGACGAAGCCAGGGAGCGCGGCTGGTGGCGTGCAGGCTCCAAGCCGGTTCAAAAGGATTGCGCACTACGCTGATTCCAGCGGCGCGGGCTGCACGCAGAATTGGACGTAGGACGGACGGAAACATGTGGACATGCTTGTGCGTGTCAATGTGCGTGAGGCGTAGACCGCGGTTCTGTAGCGAAGCGATTTGCGTTGCGGCTTCGGCTTCAATTTCGGCGGCGTGGACCGCAGATGAAGCGAATCTGGATCGCGGGCCATGTAACCAAAGCAGAAAGCTGGAGAGCGAGGGCCGAAAGCGGCCGGTGGATGCGTCTGCCAGATGAGGTATGTCGCGCCCCGCCGAAAGCACAGGCTCGCCATCCACCAGAACCACGTGGCATCCCACCCCCATCGAGGGTACGGCAAGCGCGATTTCGATCGCGTCATCAGTCGCCGACGCGTTTGCCATCAGGGTCGCGCTGGTTAGTACCCGTTGCCGGTGCAACTCCGCGATTGCGCGATTGACACCGCGCGTCAGCCCAAAGTCGTCCGCATTGACAATGAGGCGCCTCACCGAGTGAGTCTATCAACTCGGCGCGCCGGCTCCCAATTCCGAGGCAGAACCGATGGGCCGATTTGCTTACGCGCTGGTATGATGGTTGAAGGCCGCATTGCCTTGCAGTCGCCCGTGGGCGGTTAGCTCAGTTGGTTAGAGCGCCTGCCTTACAAGCAGGAAGTCCGGGGTTCGAGTCCCTGACCGCCCACCAAGGACCAAATCCACAGCCGTCCTAGGCTGTCCACAGTCTTCCGATAATCTCTACATTAAAATCAATAAAATCAATCAAATACGGACATATCAATTTCAAGAACATTCTCTGGCCAATGTGCATCCAAAGCCATTAATTATTTGGGGGTATTCATTTGCCGAGTTGGGGTATGTTCTCAGCTGGGCAAGATTTGGAGACAAGATGGCGCTGACCGATACAGAGGTCCGTAAGGCTAAACCGAGCAGCAAAGCATACAAGTTATACGACGAAAGGGGACTGCTTCTCCGGGTCACTCCAAGTGGCGGCAAAGTGTAGCGCTGCAAGTATCGCTATGAAGGCAAAGAGAAGCTGATGTCCTTTTGGAAAGAACCCTGATGTACCTCTTGCGGAAGCGAGGGAGCGGCACGCTACCGCTCGCAAGCAGCTTGCGGCGGGATCGGACCATATGGCAGTACGGAAAGCGGATAAAGTCGCAGTGAAGGCTAACGCTGAAAGCTCGTTTCAGCTTGTCTCAGGCGGATGATTGAAACATTGGAAAGTTGCCAAGAGCGCTCAGCACAGCGATGCAACACGGAGACGAATCGAAACTAATGTGCTCCCTTACCTTGGCTCCCGAGCCATAGGCGATATTGAGCCTCCCGATCTTGTTGCAATGGTCAAGGCAATCGAATCAAGAGGCGTAGGGGATTTAGCCAAGAGGGCATTGCAGACAACCGGTCAGATATTTCGTTACGCAATTGCGCATGGAATGTCGAAACGCAATCCTGTTGCGGAATTTAATCTCTCTGATGTTTTGAAGCCAACCAAGAATGTTAATCTCGCCCGCGTTGATCCTGTCGAGCTTTCCGCATTGCTTCGCGTTATCGAGGTCTATCGTGGAACTCAAGTTACGCGGCTTGCAATAAAGTTCATGGCGCTGACCTTTGTGCGAACAAGTGAGCCGATTGGGGCCAGATGGGCGGAGCTTGATCTTGAAAATGCTCGCTGGAACATATCTGCCGAACGCATAAAGATGGGCACGCCCCACATCGTCCCGCTTTCCCGTCAGGTCATCGAAGTGTTGGTACTCCTAAAGATGCTGACTTGCACAGGCGAACTGGTTTTCCCCGGCTAGCGCAACCAAGAGAAGCCAATGAGTAACATTACCATTCTGTTTGCACTAGATCGCATGGAAATACAAAGGGCGTCAAACTGGTCATGGTTTTCGCGGGCTGGCATCAAATCGATCCTACATGAGCGTGGATTCAGCCACGACCACATCGAACTATAACTTGCTCATGCGCAGCGTAATGCTTTGAGTGCTGCCTACAACGATGCGCTCTATTTGGACTCCGCGCAATGATGATGCAAGCATGGGTTGATTTTCTGGAGCAAACTCTGCGTGGTGGAGAACTGCCTTGCCTCTTTTTCCCAGTCATCTCAAAAACTTGGCATTCAGCGTACCGCATTTTGAAAATTCAGAAAAGATAAGGGGATATCTCAATTCAACAACGCGATGCTGTGGTCGGGCGCTTCGTCGCGCTGTCGCGTAACACCATCGGGGGATGGACCTACGAATCGAAGGGTATATAAAGGTTGCGATTCATCATCATCCCTATTTCGGTTCTGAATTCTGACGCCAGCTCCCCAACTGGTACGTCCGACAGGTGTGCGTCCCACTAGCTCAGCCGAACATCCCAATGTGATCCCGCAAGGCTGGCGGCAGAGGTGTGTCCATGTTCGATTTTGGCGGTATTGTTGCGCTCCAGTCTTTGGTTCACTCAAGTGATAACAACGTAAACCGGTCGTGGCAGTCGAAGCTGCTTGTGGTGACCGCTGCGCTGATGGCGTGCCTTTGTGCGGCGCCGGTTGCCGCGCAGAACACGTGGGCGGTGAATACGACGGTCGACGATGCGCAACCGGGTACCCCCGCTAACTGTCAGTCGGGCAGCGCCAGTCCATGTACCCTGCGCGACGCCATTGCCGCGGCGAACGCCGACACCAACGACACGATTTATCTCAGCGGGCTGACGGGCACGATTACGCTGATCGGCGGACCCCTGTCGGTGAACAGCGGTATGACCATCATCGGGCCGGAGGCTGCCCAGCTTGCGATATCGGGCGCAAATACCTACCAGATGTTCATCATCAATTCAGGCGCGTCCGTGAGCATCTCCGGGCTGACAATCGCCAACGGAATCGCCAGCTCCGGCGGCGCGATCAACAACAACGGCACGCTGATGGTGAGCAACTGCATCTTCATTGGCAACCTGGCCAATGGTGGGAGCGGCATCCACGGCGGAAGCGGCGCCAGCGGCGGGGCCATTCTCAATAATAGTGGTGGCTCGCTGACTGTGATTGGCAGTGTATTTGTCAACAATTCCGCAAATAGCGCATCCCATGGGGAGGGCGGAGCGATCTACAACCTCGGAACTTCAGCTGTCATCTATGGCAGCACATTTTCTGGAAACTCCGCGGTTGGCACGAACAGGTACGCTGGCGGCGGTGCGCTCTGCAATGACAGCGGCACGATGACCGTAGGCAACAGCACCTTCGTCGGTAACCTGGCCTACGGCGGAACGGGGACAAGAGGCGGAGCGATCGTAAATCACGGGGGCGCCAGCCTTGCAGTGACGAATAGCACTCTGACAGGAAACTCGGCACAAGACGGCGGCGGTGGAATCTACGTTGGAAACGGGACACTGCAGATGGCGAATACCGTCATCAGCGGGAACTGGCTGGGAAGCGCGTTGCTGGCGAGGAGCTACGACGATCTCGACGACCAGACAGGGAATGCGACATTCTCCGGCAGCAGTGGAAATGTAATCGGATACTACAATGCGGCAACCTCTGGCACGAATCCCACGCAGCCGGCCAGTCCGGCTATCAGCCTTGCGCCGCTGGGCAACTACGGCGGGACAACGCAGACGATGCTTCCATTGCCGGGTAGCCCGGCCATCTGCGCGGGTCTGGCAGCGAACGTGCCTTTGCCCCCCGCGTCTTCGGGCCCGTCCACTGACCAGCGCGGCTGGCCGATCAACCCCTCGACGTGTCCGAGCAATTACGTGGACGCGGGCGCGGTGCAAACCAACTACGTGCTGGTGAACACGCTTCTCGATACGCTGAATAACGATGCCACAAGTTGCACCGACGGCCAGGGAAATTCCTGCTCGCTACGCGACGCGCTTAAGCAGACTGGCAACGGCATGGCTGACATCGGCTTCGCACCGGCGCTGTTCCTCAATGGCCCGTCGATGGTTCCGGCGCAGGCCACCATTGCTCTGGGTGCGGTGACGACCCCGCCAGCAGGAACGGCGGCCACGGATACCCATTTGCCCTGGATCGCGGGAACCGTGAATCTGATGGGGCCTGGTGCGAATCTGCTTACCATCTCCGGAAACCAAGACGGCACCGTGGGTACTGTGTTGACGGTCAATAGCAGTGCTAGCGTCAACCTCTACGGACTAACCATCGCTAATGGGAACGGCGGACCCAGCGCGGGCGGAATCCTGAACAGTGGCGCTCTTACCGTAGCGAATAGCATGTTCTCGCAGAATGCAAGCTCTAATCCAGGGTCGGCTATCGGAAGCCCTAATATTGCCAGCGGTTCCAGCACGGTCACTGTAATCGACAGCACTTTTTCCGGCAATACGAATGGCTGGGGAGCCATCAGCGTCCCGCAGCTGGGCCTGATCAATAGCACCGTCGTTGGCAGTTCAGGGTACGGCATCGAAGTCGTCGGACCGACATCGATAGTGAATAGTACCATCGTCGATAATTCCTCCGGCGGCATCTGGGTCGATGGTCCACTGACGTTGAACAACAGCATCGTCGCAGGCAATACAACAACCGGTGCGGCCAGTTCGAATGACTGTCTAAATTGCAGCGCGCAGGGCCCTAACAACCTGATCGGTCTGCCGAGCGGAGTGACAAACATTAACCAGATCCTTGGCTCGCTGGCTTACAACCCGGCCACGGCGGGCGTGGAAGTGATGATCCCCCTGCCCGATACGAGCCCCTTCCCGCTCGGCATAGTCTGCCAAGGTTCGGCTTCGCTACTGCCCGCGGGAGTGACGACTGATGAGCGTGGGTTCCCGATGGACACCAACTGTGGTGGCGCGATCGACCTGGGGGCGGTGCAGACCAACTACACCGCGTTCAATGAGGCGACGTATCCCGCTGTGATTGGCCAGATCGTCGCGCCGTCGCCTTACATTGAGGTGGTAGAAAGCAACGACCTGACTCGCACCACCGATAGCGTCGTCGGCATCCCGGTAACACTGAGCCTGAGTTCGAGTCCTTCGTATCTCTCCGGCGGTACGCCGCCGGTGTTCACAACGCCTGTGCAGACCGTCAATGGAACGGTGAACGAGGCGGTCTTCAGCGACCTGGTTCCGAACCTGCCGAACACCTTCCCATTACCCGCCCAGCTCACACTCACGTGGATGGCGGGAAATTGGACGGGCACTATGCCGCTCACTGTCGATACGGCGCAGGTGACCTATCTTGGCTTCACAACATCGCCGGCGTCGACGATGGCGGCGGGCGCGGCGCAGACCATCGTAGTGCAGGAAGAAACGCTGGAGGGCGGCTGGCTGACCAGTGGTAATGACTCGATCACGTTGACGGTGACCGGCCCCAACAGTTATTCGCAGTCCTACACGACGACCGCCGTCAACGGCGCGGCAACCTTCACCCAGCCTGTGCCTACCATTGCCGGCCAGTACAGCTATTTGCTGGCCGACAATACAAATCCCGGAGTATCGTTGGCGGCGCCCGTTACGCAGATGGTGACTGCACTGAGCAATGCGGGAATCCTGACGGCGACGGCAGGTACGCCGCAATCGGCATATATCACCTCGGTGTTTGCTACACCGCTGACGGTCGTGGTCTCCGATTTGTATGGCAACCCGATCAGTGGCGTAAACGTGACCTTCGCGGCGCCATCGAGCGGCGCGAGCGCGGCGCTTTCCACGACAAGTTGCACGACGGCCATATTGGGCCCGGGGCTGGGTACCTGCTCCGTGACGGCGACGGCCAACGGGACCACAGGCGGCTACACTGTGACCGCGACGGCTGGGACGGCGGGCACACTGACCGCGAACTTCTCGCTGACCAATCTGCCTCCTCCGATCTACACAGTGACCACGCTTATCGATGACGTCAACGGCGCGGCAGTCAACTGCAACGACACCTCGCAGGGTGCGACCCCAAACTCCACTTGCAGCCTGCGCGACGCCATTGCGGCGGCAGCGGCGGTCAGCACCCCCACCCTCACGCCGAGCGTCAACTTCGCGGTCACGCAGAGTGCCAGTTCTGGCAGCATTACGCTGAGCACAAGCGCTCCCGGCGACTACAACGTGATCACCGGCGGCACACTGAACATCGCCAGCAACATGAACATCGTCGGACCGGGCGCGAATCTGCTATCGATCGACGGCGGTCAGGCAGTTGAAGTCTTCAAAATCAATGGCGGAACGGTCTCCATCTCCGGCCTGACGATCACCAACGGTTCTACCAGTGGCAAAGGCGGCGGCGGAATCTTCAACCAGGGCACGCTGACGATCGCAAGCTGCACTATCAGCAACAGCACCGCGAACCCCGGCCAAGGCGGCGGCGTTTTAAACCAGGGTGGCACGCTGTTCGTAACGAACAGCACCTTCAGTGGCAATTACGGCTACAGCGGCGGCGGCGGCATCTACAGCTGGTACGGCGCGCAGACGGTGACAGACAGTACCTTCAGCGGCAATTCCGGATCCGTAGGCGGTGGCATCTGGCCACAAAACGGGGCTCTGACGATGGTCAATAGCACCATCAGCGGTAATTCCGGACCCTCGGGTGGCGCAGGCCTAGTAACCGGCAGCGCGACGACGTTAGCCAACGTAGTCATCCCTGACGCCATACAAGGCAGTTATACAGACAACCATGGCAATGTAACCTCGGAGAACATCAGTCTGGCGCCGCTGGGCTATTACGGCGGAACGACCCAGACCATGCCTCCACTGCCGGGCAGCATAGCCATCTGCGCGGGAACCGCAGCCAACGCAACGGGGGCTGGACTAACTACAGATCAGCGCGGCAATCCGCGTTCGACGTTGAACTATAGCAGCACCGCCTGCGTGGATGCGGGCGCGGTGCAGACTGCTTACTCGCTGGCCTTCACCACCTCGCCATCGAATCCACAGCAAGCCGGGACGGCATTCACGCCGGCTCCCACTGTGCAACTGAGTGACCTTAATCCCGCCACCGGCCAGCCTGCGCCGATTGCGCTCCCCGGCGCGCCGATTACGGTGGCGCTCAGTGCTGGCGCCTTCAGCAGCGGACCAGTCACGGCGAGCACTAGTTCGAATGGTGTGTCCACATTTGGCGGACTGGTAGTTTCGACGTCCACCGTGCTGCCAAACGACAACCTTATCGCTTCGGCTCAAGCCGGCTCCTACAGCATCACGGCCAACAGCAGCAACTTCGACATCGATCTGCTGCCGCAGTCCATCACCTTCACCCTGCCCGGCACGGCCATGTACAACGGCGTCAACCTGACTGACACGCTCAGCGCCACGGGTGGCGCAACGGGCAATCCCGTCACCTTCACCATTGACGGCATTTCCACCCCTAACATCGCCAGCATCAACGGCAACACGCTGACCATTTCCGGTCCAGGCACAGTCGTTGTGGATGCCAACCAGGCGGGCGGCAGCAACTACGCGGCGGCAACTCAGGTGCAGCAGGCCATGCTGGTTACGCTGGATACGCCGGCTACTATTGCGGTCTATTCGGGTAATACCCAATCGGCCTATGTGAATACAGCTTTTACCAATACCCTGACAGCTCTTGTAACGGACGCAAGTGGCAATGGCGTTTACGGTTTGACGGTGACTTTTGTTGCGCCCGCCTCTGGCGCCAGCGCCACGCTCTCCAACCTGACTGCGGTCACCGGTCCGAACGGCCAGGCCAGCGTATCGGCGACCGCTAATACGACGCAGGGAAACTACAATGTCACTGCTTCTGTTGCGGGAGTCGTCACCAGTGCGAGCTTCAACCTGACCAACGCTCCGCCTCCCATCTTTGTCGTGAACACGACGGCGGACGACACAACCGCGCCCACTCAGCAGACGGCGCAAACAAATTGCCCAGTCAATCCCACAATCACAGGCGCGGGCAGTTGCACGCTGCGCGATGCGCTGGCCGCGGCTGGCAACGCCGGAACGGGTAACATCACTTTTGACCCGGTGTTCTCGGCTACGAACGCGGCAGCGGCGAATACCATCACGCTTGGTTCGGTTGGTTCGCTAATGATGCCTCCCTATACGAGCATCACGGGTCCAACGCCTACGGTCGTCAATGGCGTCTCTACGCCGGTAGTAACGGTGAGCGGAAACAATCAATACACAATCTTTACAAACGATGGCTCGCCGTTTGCTGCGGCGCCTGATTCGATTGCCAACTTGGCCATTGAAAACGGAATCAGCGGAATCGATAACGTCTTCGGCACGCTGACGGTGTCGAATAGCATCATCTCGGGCAATTTCTCCGTCAAAGGCGGTGGCATCTACAACTTTTTTGGCAATTTGACGGTGACCGGCTCCATCATCTCTAACAACTCCGCCCTGAACTCCTCGAGCGGCCAGGACAACGGCAAAGGCGGCGGTATTTTTAACCTGCTCGGGTCCGTTGTCGTCCAGAACAGCACGTTTTCCGGCAACTCGGCCGAAGGCAGCAACAATGGTGAAGGTGGAGCGATCTTTACGAAAGACGGGAGGCTTCAGGTTTCCGGCAGCACGTTCACATACAACTCGACTAGGGGAGACAGTGGTGACGCTGGCGGAGGCGCGATCTGCAACACCGACAGCGTGGTTTCGATCTCAGGCAGCACATTTTTCGGAAATACTACGACGGGTACAGAGTTAGCCAGCGGCGGTGCCGCGACGATATCCCAGGGTGGGGCGATTCTGAACCGTGAGAGCAGCACGCTGACGCTGACCAACAGCACCATCAGCGGCAATGGCGCGAACCTGTACGGCGGCGGCATCTTTAACGACACCACCAGCACAATTATCATGGCCAACACAATCGTCAGCGGTAATTGGCTGGGGATCGCGTCCACTCCGAGCAGCTACGACGATCTCGATGATCAGAGCACCAACATCACATTCATCGGAACTCCCATCGATAAGGGCGGCAACGTGATGGGCTACTACAATGCCTTTTCCGCTACTCCCCTGCCGACGGTTCCACCCAGCCCCACCATCAATCTGGCACCGCTGGCGAATTACGGCGGCCCAACGCAGACCATGATCCCGCTGCCCGGTAGCGCAGCCATCTGCGCGGGAACCACAACGCCGAGCGGTGGACTGACGCTGCCCTCCAGCGATCAGCGCGGCGATCCCAACACGAACATGAGCTATCCGGGCTACAACGCGACCACTCCTTGCGTGGACGCTGGTGCAGTGCAGACCAACTATTCACTGGCTTTCACCACCCAGCCTTCACCCATCGCACCGGCCACGGCCATCCTGCCCAGTGCGAACTTCCAGGCGACTCTGACGCTGGATGAGAGCGGACTACCCTTAGGTTCCACCGTGATTCCTCCAGCGACCTCGCCGAGCGTAAACGTTCCGCTGACGTTGACCAGCAATCCAACCGGCGCTGCGCTGACGGGCGGCTCGGCCTCCACGGTGAATGGCATAGCGAACTACTCGACATTGCAAGTGAGCGCGCCGGGCACGGACGACACGCTGACGGCGAGCCTGACGCTGAACGGTGCGCTGACTCCAGCGCTCGCAATTCCCGCGACCAGCACAGTGTTCCAGGTGGGGCAGATGACTCCCACAATCACCTGGCCCACGGTGTCGGCGATCACCTACGGACAGGCATTGTCGACTTCGATTTTGACCGGAGGCTCAGCCAGTTACAACGGCAACAATGTGCCGGGCACGTTCGCATGGACGGCGCCCGCGACGGTTCCGGCGGCAGGCTCTCAGTCCGAGGCTGTCACTTTCATCCCAATCGACACCGCCGACTACAACGGAGTTGCTGGAACGGTCAGCGTGAGTGTCGCCACGGCGACTTTGACCGTGACCGCCAGCAGCGCGGTGGTTAACTACGGCGCGATCCTGCCGACGATTACGCCTGGCTACGCCGGTTGGCAGAACGGCGACACTTCGACTTCGCTGACCACGGCGCCCGCTTGCTCGACGACCTACACGGCCACGAGCCATCCGGGGAGTTATCCCACAAGTTGCTCGGGTGCGGTTGACCCGAACTATACCTTCAGCTACATCGCCGGCTCGGTGACCGTTTCCCAGGCAACTGCAACTGTAACCACATTGCCCACGGCGCCTGCGATCACTTACGGACAGGTACTCTCGGCCTCGACCTTGAGCGGCGGCTCGGCCAGCTATAACAGCAACAATGTGCCGGGCACGTTTGCATGGACGACGCCCACGACGATTCCGGTGGCAGGCTCGGAGTCCGAGGCTGTCACCTTCACCCCGACCGACGCCGCCGACTACCAGGGTGCGAGTGCGAGCGTGCAGATCACGGTTAATCAGGCCCCATTGGCGGTGACGGCAAACAATCAATCGATGAGCTACGACGGAACGCTACCCCCGCTGACGGGGACGCTGACGGGCGTAGTTGCGGGCGACGGCATCACGGCTTTATTCACAACCACTGCCACGGCGAGTTCGCCGGTAGGATCCTATCCGATTGCTGCGAGCTTGAACGATCCCAACTCCAAGCTTGGCAACTACACGGTGACGAACACGCCAGGGACGCTGACCATTGGCGTGGTCACACCTGCGCTGGTTCTGAACTGCCCAACCGTGACCTACGACGCCAACGCGCACTCCTGTACCGGATCGGCATCGGGCGTGGGGGGAGCAGTGGTGAGCGGCACGTGGAGCATCAGCCCGGCGAGCGAAACGGCGGTGGGCAGCTACCCAGTTGTCGGCATCTTCACCAGCTCTGACGCGAACTACGCGAGTGGAGGCACGGCATCGGGCACATTGGTCATTCAGCAGACAATGCCGGGCGTGGCGCTCACTTCGTCCATGAATCCGGCGCTGATGCTGAATGGCGTTACCCTGACAGCGACGGTTTCATCACAGGTGAGCGTACCCAGCGGTTCGGTTACGTTCTATAACGGCGCAACAGCGCTGACGGGCCCGGTGCAACTGAGCAATGGCTCGGCAACGCTGGTGACTAATTCGTTGCCGATCGGGAACGATTCGCTCACCGCTGTCTACTCCGGCGACGCAAACTTCGTTACCGTGACCAGCAATGCGGTGGCGGAGGTGATTGAGGACTTCAGTTTGTCACTCTCCGGTTCGGGCGGGACCACGGTCACTGTGGCCCCCGGCACAACTGCAACCTTTAATCTGTTGTTTAGCCCCGAGGCACCGGCGACAACATTTCCGGCCGCCATTCAGCTGTCGGTCACCGGATTACCCTACGGCGCAACCTACGGTTTTACACCCGCTTCGATTACGGCGGGCTCTGGTCCAACTCCAGCTACGCTGACCATCACGCCGCCAGCCCAGGCGTCCACAAGTAAGCATCAAGCTCCATTCAGAAATCCTGAAATGCCGCTAGCCTTGGCAATTCTTTTGATCGTGCCCCTGTCGCGACGACTGCGTACTTCGGCACAAAGGTTCAGACGAATTGCGGCACCCTTGCTCTTGATGTTGGCCGTAGGCGTAATCATGGCAGGTCTATCTGGATGCGGTGGAAACAGTAGCTCCTCCACGCAGCCGCAACAACAGACTTACACCATCACGATTACGGGAACCTCGGGAGCACTCTCGCACTCTACCACAGTGACATTGATCGTCGAATAAGGGAGCTGCGCAATATGAGGAACAGCGAGTTGCAACGCGCTCCCTGCGGGAGTTCGATGGCGATGATGACGGCCTGCGTAGCTTTCTCAAGGTCAGGTTGAGGACGACTACCGATCAGGGCGTGTCAAAGTCACCCGAGCATGCACGGAGCGCGCAGGTCGGCGGCAACAAGTTCTGGTTCAAGGGAGCCAGTTCTGAATGCGCGCTGACCTTCTGGAGTCCAGACCAGGTACTGGTAAATGACGCTAAACATCCCCTCCATGAGCACAAGTTCAGTTTCCTTGATGGTCCAGGCTGCACATTTGATCTTGGGAGACAAGGTGACGCGGTCTGTTCAGCGATATCGCACTGAACGTGAAAACTCAGAGTTTCATCTGAGTATGCTACTGACGGCCTCTTTCGCAGCCTTGCGCGCCAATTATCAGCCCCCCCGATGAAGGCTCAACCACTACTTCTGCAATGTAATGATGATAGAGATTGAAAGCCAAGTCGAGCAGGAGAGCCTGGCGAGACTAGGTGTGGATCGTTCTGCGGGGCGCACGGCAGGAAAGTTTGCGGTTCACGGCGGAGAAGACACTTTCGATCAAGGAGCGCTTTCCATACTGTTCAGTGGGGAAGTTCTCGCGCATTTGAAGGCGCACGCCGGATGCTTTGCAACTGGAACGTCGTTTGGCCGAGATGATGCTTTGAGCCTGGAGTTGCTCGCAGCAGAAGGTTTGGTTGCGTTCCGAATCGAACTCGGCGTCGGCCAGCACACAGCCAATAGGAGTAAGTTGGTGCGCCTGGCCTACCAAGACAGGCAGAGTGGCGGCATCTTTCGGCTTATGCTCGCGGGCCTTGTGCAAGTCCCGTTCTGCTGCTTCATAATCTCCCCCATCCAAATCCATGAGGCCGAGCTGACAATAAGATTCGCTTTAGGTTGATACCAATGCGACTGATTGCCCAAATTGTGCGCGCGCTTCCTCCGATCGTTACAGCGCAGCAAAAGCTATTCCCAGTGCACCAGATGGATCGTCGGGGCGTACATCGACGTATCGGACAAACTACGCGCATCAGCGTATTCAACGCTTTTTTGCAAGGCTTCGATGGCATTGTCGTCTAGCGAAAGTTTGTGGGGCACAATTCCGAATTCAAATTTGATGCCCGCATTGTCCGCGCATCGTTCCGGGCCTCCATAATGAGGCCCGGAACTCGCCGGAGCTGTGTGTTCCTTGGAAACGCCGTCAGCCAGAGTGAATCCAGTTCGCCTTATTCATTTCGATCGAGCCTTGACGACCGGACTGCGTCTCATACAACATGCACAAGAAGACGGCGAATTCGGTGCCAATCAGGTCGATGGTCGATCGTAGTCAATAAATGTCGGTGCGAGCACCATGACGAATTAGGGCGCGAAGCGGTTGGGGAACCACGAGTGGGCCCAGGAGTTCGCTAATGGATAATGACCACGTTCATGCTCCACGGGGTCAAGGTTAAACTGAGTGGCAGTGTCGGCGAACTGATGCTGGTGGTGGTTGGCGGGGCCCAGGTACCGGTTCCTGCTGGGTCCGGGATAGTCCCTGTCGGCGAACCCGACAGATCATAGATAGCCTTGTTGTAGGTCTCGACGGTGACGGTTTTAGCGGCGGTTTGCCCAGACAACGTGATCGCTACCGGCTGACTGGTTGTCTCATTCCGGTTGAACAATACCAATGCTGTACCACCGTCATTGGTTGCGGCATACGCGACGACATCCGTTGTATCTCCAGTCACGCTCGCGTTGAGCACGCTCTCGCCGTTGACGGCAACGCTGCTGAAGAGCTGGAATGCACGCGCAGTGGGCAGCAAGACACCCGGCGCCAACGATTCAGCTGTGCATTCGTATCCGTCGGGTAGCCCGTCGGAGAAGATCATGTAGCCACCGAAGCTCTGCCAGCCATAGAGCGAGCTCGAGAAGTTCGCGCCGTAGGTACTATCCGCGCAACCGCCGAAACCAATCCACCAGGTGAGACGTGAGACTCCATCGTTCATCATTTCGCCTAACACCTGACCGGCATACAAGGCTTGCGTGATGGACATGGATTGCTTGCCTGGATTGCTGTAAGGGCCGCCAATCTCGCCGACGTAAATAGGCGTGTCCGGAGTGCCCCACTTCGCGAGTTCCGACTTGACGGTGTTAATGCTTGTGGTTAACTGTTGGGCATCCTGATTGATGAGAGTGGTGTCGTTTTCTTCTCCGGGAGTTTCCGGATAGTAATGGTATTCGACGAAGTCATAGGAGCCCTTCGCGTTGGCGAGCACGGTATTGTCCCACCCCCCTGTGGTGTTATCCGCATCCACTACCACGCCCACCAGAGTGTTGGGCGAGGCAGCCTTGATCGCCTGATAGTAGCCGGTGGATCCGACCACCGCGGCCGCATAGGTTGTGGCGTTGTTCGGAGTCGAGTGCAAGTCTTCCTCCCAACTTCCATACACTTCATTGCCGACCGTCATGTGGCTCACGGTAATGCCATCTACGAGCGCAGCGGTGACCCATGCAGCAGCTTCGCTTGGTTCGCCGCCTCCGTTGCACGTTGGGTTTGTGCCGTAGTCCGCTGTCAAAGCCACATCCACACCAGCCGGAATGGCAAGGTCATTCACGAAATTTGCAAAGACGTCATCCGTGTCCGGTGTGCCGCCGCCGTTCGGAGGATTTTGGCAATTGGTGTTGGTCTGCCAGTGATAGACATCGGACCACGATCCACCTGGCCAGCGAACTGCCTTGATGCCGGCAGTCTGGAAAGCATCCACGATCGGTGTTTCGTTGGTGAGAATGTCATACCAGGCAGCCATATTCATTCCCAAAATCTGATCGGTCACCGCGATGCCGGTGCTCGTCTGGTTGACCGCCACGAGCGAAGTTCCGGAGACGGTGAGCGAAACGGTTGTAGATGCTGTCTGGCTGCCGGAGGTTCCGGTGATGGTGACTGTTACTGTCGAGGCAAGAACCGAGGCGCCCGCCGTCAGCGTGAGCACGCTCGATCCCGTAGTGCTACTGGGTGAGAATGCGGCAGTTATCCCGCTGGGGAGGCCGGACGCGGTAAGCGCTACGTTGCCGGTGAATCCGTTCAAGTCATTCACCAATATTGTGTCGGTCGCGCTACCACCCTCAGCAACTGAGGTCGTTGATGCCGAAGATGACAGCGTGAAGCTCGGTGTCGCGCTGCTGCCGCTGCAGGTCGTTCCGTTGATCGCGAAGTTTGTAGGTATCGCATTGGTGACGCCATTCCAGGTCCCGTTGAATCCTATGCTGGAATAACTTGAGCCGGCAGCAATGCTGCCGTTGTAGCCTTCGCTGGCTACCGTAACGTTCGCGCCGCTCTGGGTTTCAATGCCGTTCCAGAGGGAGGCGATGGTCTGTCCATTGGCAAACGTCCAGGTCAGCGCCCAGCTCGTCCAGGGGGCAGTTCCCGTGTTGTTGATGGTGAGAGTCGCGCCGAAGGCGCTCGAGCTTTGCGGCGAAACTGTGTAGGCAATATTGCACGCTGTGATGGGGCTTGTTCCGGAGCTGACAGTGATACCCACAGCGCTCGAAGTGCTAGTAGCGTCGGTTGTCGATCCGCCGTAAACAGCCGTCAGCGAGTCAGTCCCGGCTGTCGCGAATGATGTTGCAAGCGTCGCTACACCCGAGCTCAACGTTCCGGTTCCAAGCGAGGTTGTCCCCGAAAAGAACGTCACTGTGCCGGTTGCCGCTGAAGGCGAAACCGTGGCAGTCAGGGTGACGCTGGCGCCAATAGCGGGCGTAGTCGTGGATACGGCGAGCGCGGTGGTCGTGGCCGTCTTGGTGACTGCACTAACAGTTATCGAGAGAACGC
>Ga0187847_10001263_pt1 | contig 23427 bp, 17 predicted proteins | sample June2016WEW_4_10_FD_132458 | JGI IMG/M metagenome (GOLD analysis project Ga0187847, IMG submission 132458) | Peatland microbial communities from SPRUCE experiment site at the Marcell Experimental Forest, Minnesota, USA - June2016WEW_4_10 | ecosystem: Environmental > Terrestrial > Soil >...
ATGGCGTTGAGAATTCCATTGTTTCCACTTCCTCCCTGGTACTGCGCGGCGTAACGGAAGCCGCCTAACGCTGGAGACGCCAAAGGTCCCGCCATCGTCTGCTGTGAAGTTGTGGTGGACGAAATCCCGCCCATGTTCGCCAATGCCGTCGCTGCGGTCGAAGCGCCTGTTCCACCCGACGCTACGGGCACCGTATTCATCCCCGCGACTGCGTTGCCGCTCGCCGTATAATAGGCGATCTGCCCGGGGTTCCCCGTGCTCACTGTGCCATCGCCGTTACCCGAACCGCACGCCACGCCTGTATTGGTGATATATCCCGAGTTATCAATCTGCAGGCAGTTATGACCCGTACCCGCCGCCAGCCCGGGAAACTTTATCGCAGTCGTTCCTGTAAAGCTCGCGTATAAGTTGCTGCTGCCCCCGCCATAGATGTTAAAACCGGCTCCTGCTCCCGTTTCGTAGTTCACGCGCACTACGCCCGTCGAATTCGAGGCATTGATGTATGTATCTCCGCTATTGGTGCTCTGATAAGCTTTAAAGCTGTCCAGACCACCCGTCGCCGAGTTCAGCTCCCAGTTATTGCTCGCGTCTTTCTCCGCATACCACTGGCTGTTACCGTTCCAGTCCTTGTATATCAGCGACTCTTTTTGGCTTTGTGTCAATCCCGCCCACAGAATCGCGTCAATCTCCGCATCCACTTGGTTCTTCACCGTCGGCGTCCCAACCAGCGTCGACGTTCCAGCCACCTGCAGCGTTCCATTGAACTGTGCATCACCGGCCTTGTCAACCGTCGCAACGGTCGTCTCGCTCGCGCCACCTGATCCGAAAACCACACCGCCGGTACCTGAGTTAGTCGAGCCGTTCAGCACCACCGCCCCCGTCCCGGCCGAATTCAAGACGGTCTGATTGTTAGTGCTCGATTGCCCGTTGTTATACTGCCCAATCGAAAGCCGGTTTACATTGTTTAGCAGATCCTCGACCTGGTAGAACTGCTCACCCGCTGTTGCGTCCGAGTAACCCTCCAACCAGCGGTATCCGTAGTCCGTCTGCACCTCATTCAACAATCCGCGTTCGTTCCCCGTTCCCGTTCCGAGCCTCAGATGATTGGTCACCGTGGCGTCCTTCTGGCTGCCATACCAGTCGCCATTCATGCCATTAAAGCTACGGTGAAATGTGTCCAGAAAACTGTTGCGCGTCCCGTTGTCCGTCAACTGGCCCGTGAACATAGTGCCCCCGGAAATCCAGTTGTTATAGGAACTCCCCGCGTCCGCTATCACCTGGCTACTCGAGTTCTCGTTCCGCAATCCGACAATCGTGTTGTTCTGCGCGTTCGCGCCCAGGTGCAGCGCCGTCGAGCAGCCCTCCACATCTCCACCAGTGAACGTGTTCCCATCTCCCTGTTGCAGATTGATTCCAATCGTCCCCGCCGTGGGATAGCTCCCGCTCGTCGGGCAATCGATGTGCAGTCTCGTAAACGTGCTCGCATTCATCCAGTCCGTAGTCGCAGGATTTGCTGTCTGATGTCCGATCGCGTTCACTGCCGTCACGAACCCATCTATCTGATCGTCGTAAAAACTTCCTCCCGTGTAGTTACCGGTCCCGTCCAGAGTCATGCCAGTCTGATTCGAGTTACCCAGCAAATACAAACTCGCGATATCGAGCTCCTGGGTGCGATAAGCCACCAGCCCCTGCGCACTCGCACTTGTCGCAGTCGTGGTGTTGATCACCGCATTGTCCATGTGGAAGCCATTCGTATCCGTCGCGTACGTCGGATCGCCCACCTGCACCATCGCGCCCGTTCCCGAATACAGGAACACGGTCCCACCCTGGCTCCCGCTCGCGGTACTGGCTCCCCGTAAAGCGCACCCGCGCAGTGCCACGTTTCTCGTCCCCGCAGTCACAATCACTTGGGCCCCGGTCGAAATCGTCGCGCAAGGCAGCAGCACCGTCGCATTCGCGATAGAAATCGTAACGTTCGATCCCATCGACAAGGTCCCTGTGAAGTTACGCGCGTCGCAAGTTCCACCATAACTCGCACTCAGCGACCCAAGACATGCTTGTAACTTCGCCCCAAAATCCACGCCGGGATACTGGTCCACTTGGTACGCCGCGCCAATCTGCCTCGCCGTCAACGCTCCGGTGACCGTTCCACCAGTAATCGGAAGCGCCGTGCTCACCTGTGAGTCCACATAACGCTTGTCCGCCGCCTGCAACGCCTGTGTCGGATCGCCATTCAAATTCAGCGGTCCCGTCATGTTTCCGCCCGTCAGCGGAATTCCCATATTCGATGCCGAATCGACATAATGTTTGTCCGCCGCCTGTAGTGGCTGCGTCGGGTCGCCGTTCAAATAGAGATTCCCGCTCAGCGTTCCACCAGATGCCGTCAGCAAACTCCCCGTCAGCTCAGCAATCGATTGATCCACGTACGCTTTGCTCACTGCCTGCACAGCCTGCGCCGCCGGCATCAGTTGCGCCTGCACCTGCGCAAGACTCGCCTGCGCCGCCGCGGGCACCACCCAATACTGTGTGCTCGTCATGCCGTCGCTCATCTGGTAAATCGCCGTGTAAAACAGCCCCGCCGGCGTCGCTCCAACATTCGGCGTCAGGTTCACACTCATGAACCCGTCCTGCGGAATGGTCACCATCAGCTGGCCCGCCGCAATCACCTGTCCATTCGCCGTCGTAAATGTCGGCCAGCTCACGTTCAGTGTTCCTGAGCCAACTTGCCCATTCGCCAGGTACACCGTCCCTTGAACCGTCGTCGTGCTGATCGCCTGCGCGCTCGCCATACCCACCAGCGTCATCGCCATCACAAACAACACCAACTCCAGTCCATGTCCCTGCCGTCTGCCGGCGTCGAACCACTTTTCTATCGTGAGCTTCATTCGCATCATTTCCTTCTCCTCGAAGATCGCCGCGGCCTCGCGCCGCATTCCTCACCAACTTCACTTCCCAACCAACGTCCCGCCATCGGGCCTGGGGCTGCCCGCTTGCATTCTTCTACTGAAGCAAACGTGTACAACACGGCCCATCATCTTGAGTGCTACCCGAAGTGCTCGTTTATCCGTTTTGATGCGCATTCCCTGATGGCCCGCAAAGCCGTCACACTTCGCGCAGAGGGCGCAAAGAAAATAGGGAAAGCCTAATTCGCCTTCCCCAAAACATTGCATCATTTCGGTATGAATGCTCTAAGCCTACCGGAACACATAACAATTCTCTGCAACCGCCCAACCAAGCTTTCCAACTTCATTTTCAATAATTTGAGTCAACATCCCGGCGGCAAATCTTTGACAAGGGCGCGGACTATCGCCTCACGATGAGAGAATCACCCCTCTAGCGACATGGCAACCAGCCACGCTTCTTTCCCTGCCCGCCAGTCGCCAACAACTCAGAACTGATCACTGACAACCGAAGACTTCTCGTTGCGCTACCATTAACCGGTGACATCCCCACCCACCCACGATCCCATTCTTCTCGTCCATGGCGGAGCCTGGGCCATTCCCCCCGACGCGGCCGCCGCCCATGAGTCCGGTGTCCGCAACGCACTTCAAACCGGCTACCGGATCCTAGCCCTCGGTGGTTCCGCCATCGACGCCGTTGAAGCCGCCGTCACCGTCCTTGAGGACGACACCACCTTCGACGCCGGCCGCGGCAGCTTCCTCACCTCCGACGGCAGAGTTCAGCTCGACGCCCTGCTCATGGACGGAGGCCGCATGAAAGCCGGCGGCGTAGCCTGTGTCGAGCGCCTTCGCAACCCCATCCAGGCCGCCCGTCTCGTCCTCGAGAAGAGCCCGCATGTCTACTTCGTCGGCCCCGGCGCCGAGCAGTTCGCCGCCGCCCACGGCATGGCCCTCATCGATAACACCGAGCTGGTCCTCCCCCGCGAACGCGAGCGCCTGGCCCACGCCCAGACCCGTCAATCCGCAGGGTTGGCAGACGAGACCTTCTCCGGTCAAACCCTCCAGGACGACAAAGACCCAGCAACCGCCTTCATCGCCAGTCTCGATTCCAGCCAATCCACCTCTGCGGCAGACCCCTCCGCGCCCAGCGATCGTCCGTCCGCAGAGACCGACCCCGGCAAGCACTGGTGGCAGAAGAAGTCTTCCCAACCCGATTGGGACAGCCACGACACGGTAGGCGCAGTAGCTCTTGACGGTCACGGCAACCTGGCCGCCGCAACCTCCACCGGAGGCACTCTCAACAAAACTCCCGGCCGCGTCGGCGACTCATCGTTAATCGGTTGCGGCTGCTACGCCGACAATCTGGCCGCAGCCGTCTCCCTAACCGGCTGGGGCGAACCCATCATGAAGCTTGTCCTGGGCAAGTGGGCCACAGACCGTGTAGCCGCCGGCTCTGCCCCGGAAATCGCCGCTCGTGAAGCCATCTCCTATCTATATAACCGTCTGGGCGGCCACGGCGGCATCATCTTACTCGGCCCCGACGGCCGCTTCGGCTTAGCCCACAACACCCCCGCCATGGCCTGGGGCCTAGCCACCCCCAGCGGCCTCCAAACCGGCCTCTCCGTCTAGCCCGTTGTCGTGGATAGTGCAAAAAGGAAAAGCCAAATGGAAACCGACTCATACATCTGCGCTTGTTGTGGCAAGGGACACTCCGGTGTTCCTCTCAGCTTTGCTGCAGATTTTCCCGACGCGTACGCCAATCTGAGCCGGGAAGATCGAGACAGCCGTGCGGTCGTGGGATCAGACCAATGCATCATTGATCAGGAACAGTTTTACATCCGAGGTTGCATCGATCTTCCCATCCGCGACACCGATGGGGTCTTCCTTTGGGGAGTGTGGGCAAGAGTTCATCAATCGGACTTCGATGAAATCTCTGACCAGTGGGAAACTGAGGGCAGAGAGAAGAACATTGGCCCTTACAAGGGCCGATTGGCAAATTCTCTCGCTATTTATCCGGAAACCCTCAATTTGAAGCTCGAAATCCTGATTGCGCCAGTTGGAACGCGACCTCATTTCCGCTCGGAGGAACCGGACCATCCGTTAAGCGGCGAACAGAGATATGGTCTAACCATTGATAAAGCACGAGAATATGCCTGCCTTTTGCTCCGAATGGCTAAGCTCTGACGATTCTCCCTCGCCATTCCAACTCCGTGATAATCTAAGACCGGTAGGAATTCTTCCTACCGCGGAGTCCACCATGCCGTCCGTAGAAAAAATCAGCATCGCCCTCCCGCCCGAGATGGTCTCCCTCGTACGCCAAGCGGTGGAAACCGGCGAGTACGCCTCCAGCAGTGAGGTCGTCCGCGACGCCCTCCGCGACTGGACCCACCGTCGCACCCTGCGCCAGCAGGGAATCGAGGAGCTGCGCAAAGTCTGGCAGCAGGCCATGGAAGATCACTCCCCGGGAGTCGACGTAGACGAAGTCTTCGATCGGCTGGAGCGTAAGTACCAGGCACTCGCGGATGGCGGGAACACGGCCAGATAATGCGGATCGAACTCTCCAGTTTTATCGAATCGGACCTTGAAACCATCGCCGACTACATCGCCCAGGACAATCCCACCCGCGCAATCACCTTCATCCGGGAAATTCGTGCGAAAATCCGCCTCGTTGGAAGCCAGCCTCTCATCTACCAACTCCGGCCGGAGATCGGTGAAGGAGCGCGTGTCGCCATTGTCGGCAGATACGTCATCTTGTTCCACATCGTCGGCAAAATCGTCAGGATTGAACGCGTGGTCTACGGCGCCCGCGATATTCCGGTGTTGTTTCAGTAATATTGAGACGCTGACTTGCTAACTCGCTAACTCGCTCTCCAGTCCCTGCAATAATCCCAATATGCTCGTCCTGGCCTCAGCCTCACCCCGCCGCCGCGAACTTCTAACCCAGGCCGGCTTCACCTTCCATGTCCACCCCGCCAACATCCCTGAAGACCCCCACCCCACCGAAGACCCCATAGCCTACGTCACAAGACTCGCCCGCGAAAAAGCCCAAGCCGTCTTCGCCGACTTAACCCAGAACCCCGTACAATTCGTCGGTAGCAAAGCCCTGTATCAGGCCGCGACTTCGCAGATCGCCGCAAAGATCGGCGCAGACGATGTTTTGTATCAGGGCACGACTTCAGTCGTGCCGCAAGGGCCCCAAAATGAAGACTGGGCTTTAGCCCCTGAGGGATGTTCTCCGGAAGTCCTGGGAGGAACTCCAGCGGGCCTCCCGCGAGCGTCTGCCGCACTGCAAGTGCTGGGCGCCGACACCACCGTCACCCTCGACAATCAAATCCTCGGCAAGCCTGAAAACGCAGCCGACGCCGCCCGCATGCTCCGCCTACTTTCCGGCCGCACCCATCGCGTCATCACCGGCGTAGCCGTAGTCACTGCCACCCGCACCGAGGTAGCCGCCGAAGTCACCGGCGTCCAATTCCTGACCCTCTCCGACGAAGAAATAGCCGCCTACATAGCCACCGGCGAGCCCATGGACAAAGCCGGCGCCTACGCCATCCAAGGCCGCGCCGCCCGCTGGATCCCCCGCATCCAGGGCGACTACTTCAACGTAGTCGGCCTCCCCATCTCGCTAGTCTCCACTCTCCTCGAATCCCGGTAACAAGTCCGCAAACACTAGAGGCGCCCGCATGCGGACGCCTCTTCGCTAACTCGTCGACCTGCTGACTCTCTAACTCCGCACCTTCACGGCTTAACCTCCGCCTTCTCCCCCTTATAACTAACCTCCGCCTCCGCCTTCTCAGTCTCCCCAATCCCCACGCCATGCCCGCTCCCTACGACAACCACGCGGAAGGTCCGTTCCTTCAGCATCCCCGGAAAGCTCCCTTGTCGCGCCCCAATGGTCAGCGTCTTCGCCCCTTCGTCCCAATGCAGCGCAATCGTCGCATGCGCACCTTTCTGGTACGCATACCCATCGTTCTCGTCTTCATACATCGTGAAGTCCCCATCCGCCCCCGGATAAACCCGCAGCTCAATCGGGTCCGCCGGCTTCTCCGTACTCCACTCCATCGGTGGCCCCATCGGCACAATCGATCCCGCCCGCACAAACAGCGGCAATTTCTCCAGCGGCGCATCCGCCTGCATATGCCTTCCGCCATCTACTTTCTCGCCCGTCCAGAAGTCGTACCATGTCGTCTGCGGCAAATAAACCGTCCGCGAAGTAGCCCCCTGCGTTGTCACCGGCGCCACCAGGATCGCCGGCCCAAACAGATATTCGTCGCCAGTATTCTGCGCCTCCACATCCTCTCGCCAATCCATCACCAGCGGCCGCATCAGCGTTCCATGCTTGCTCGTCACCTGCCACGCATCGGAGTAGATATAAGGCATAAGCCTGTATCTCAACGTGTCATAATCCACTAAGATCTTCTGCGCATCCGACCCATAACTCCATAACTCGTTCTCACTCGGATTCCGCGTTCCATGCACCCTGAAAATCGGCGAAAATGTTCCGAACTGAAACCACCTCACAAACAGCTCGCGAAACTTAGGGTCTTCCAGGTTCCCACCTGAAATAAACCCACCAATATCCGTCGTCCAATACGGCATCCCACTGATCGAGTAGTTCAGCCCCGCCGGGATCTGCCTTGCAAATGTGACCCAGTCGCTCAGCACATCCCCCGACCACGCCGTTACTCCATACCGCTGCGCCCCCGCATACGCGCTGCGCGAAAGAATGAACACCCGCTTGTCTTTTGAAGCTTCCTGCTGCCCCTCGCTCACGCCCTCCGTATGAAATAGCGGATACACATTCGCATACCGCGCGCCCGATCCCAAAAACAACTTGTTCGTCACCAGAATGTTGTCTTCACGGCCCTCGGTCTCCGGCTCATCGGTGTCCAGCCACCACGCATCCACGCCCTTCTGAAACAGCGCCGAGTTCGCATTCGCCCAATACTCCTTCCGCGCCGCCGGATTCGTCGCGTCATACAGCGCCTGTCCCACCGGATGAAAACTCGGCTGTATCATCTTCGCGATGAACCAGCCTTTCTTGTTGAACTCGTCATAGACCGCGCTGCCCGGCCTGAAATACGGCCAGATTGAAACCATCAAATGAAAGTGTTCCTTGTGCAGCGTATCGATCATCCCTTGCGGGTCCGGATAGTTCGGGTTCCACCGCATCTCCCCCATCGTCACCCACCAGAACCAGTCCTGCACAATGTTGTCCACCGGGATATGCAGTGACCGGTACCGCGCTGCCACCGCCTCTAGTTCCACCTGCGATTCGTACTTGTTCTTGCATTGCCAAAACCCATAAGCCCACCGCCCAAACAGCGGAACCTCGCCCGTCAACTCGCGATACCGCCCGATAATCGCGTCCGGCTCCGGCCCGTAAATAAAGTAATAGTCGACTCGGTCCGCAACCTCCGCACTCATATACATCGTGTGCACGAACCGGTTGTTCATCCTGCTCCGTGACGGGTTATTCCAGAAAATCCCATATCCATTCGTCGAAATCAGCAGCGGAATCGCAATGTTAGTGTTCTCCTGCGACAGGTCCACTGTTTCGCCGCGATAATTCCACACCCCCGCCTGGTGCTGTCCCAGCCCGTAGAAGCCTTCATGCGATCCATAGATCGTGAAATTCACCTCCGCATGAAATGTCTTCTCGCCATTCACCTCCACGGGCCTCAAGCTCCGATAGCCGTCCGTCGTCAGCATCTTCCATTTCATCGCCTGCCCCGTCGAACCCGGTCCAGTCGCTGTCGTCCCCCCAGCAACCGGCTCATCAGTCACCACGTAATGAATCGCTCCACTCTCGCGCTCAATCACCGCCTTCAACTTCGCCGTCGAAAGCGTAACGGTCTTGTCCGTCGAACTCACTTCGAACGACGCCGCCGGCCACTCCTTCTTCACCACCACGTCATCCGAAGGCCGAATCGTAGCGGCAGCGCCCAAAGGCGAGTAGGTGACGTGCAACACATCCTCGGCGTCCACTTCCAGCCGCAGCACGCCATCCTTCTGCTTCACCTCCAACGCCTTCTCCGTCTTTTCAAAACTCACCACCGGGTTCGGCGGATTCCACTGCGCCAGCGCTACCGGCGCTGCTATCCCCATAACTATCCCCACCAAAGCCGCCAAAAGAAGAAAACGCCTCATCTTCAAAAATCCCCCCTCAATCGCTTTATCAGCCCGAACCAGTCTACGCCAGCCCAAGTCCCTGCCCTCCACCATCCAACCTTAGTAACCAAAAACAAATTTCCGCTGCCTCACTTTCGCGGTACACTTCCCCTTACCCACGGAAACAAAAACCATGCAGACTCACGCCTTCATGCGCTCTACCCTCCTGCTTCTTGTCTTCACCGCCCCAGCCATCGTCCAGGCCCAGTTCCAGCAACCCACCCCCGATGAACTCAAGATGACCGACGACCCCAAAGCCCCGGGCGCCGCCGCCGTCTACCTCTATCGCGAAGAGACAACCGACGATGCCCTGCACTTCCACAGCTACTATGAGCGCATCAAGGTCCTTACCGAGAAAGGCAAGGAGCAGGCAACCATCCGCGTTCCATACGAACGTGGCAACTTCAAGGTGACCGACATCAAGGGTCGCACCATCCACGCCGATGGAACCATCATCCCCCTCACCACCAAGCCAACCGACCTAATGGACTTCAAGACCAATTCTCTTCAGGTCAACCAGATGGTCTTCACTCTTCCCAGCGTCGAGGTCGGCAGCATCCTTGAATACCGCCTCCAAATCCGCTATGACGACAATCTCGTCTCCTCCCCCACCTGGGATATCCAACAACCCTTCTTTGTCCATAAAGCCCACTGCTACTTCAATCCTGAAAGCGCCTCTGGACACATCATCACCAGTGATCGCGGTGAGGCGCTCACTCGCCTTATGTGGACCACCAGCGGTGTCCTGCCCGCCCAGATAGTTCAGGACTCCAAGGGCCACTTTTCCCTCGATCTCACTGACATTCCCCCCATTCCGCGCGACGATTGGATGCCGCCCCTCAACACCATCCGATGGCGAGTCGAGTTCTACTACACGTATGCCTTCTCCGGCACGGATTTCTGGGACTCCGAGGGTAAGCACTGGGCAAAGGATGCCGAACGTTTCACCAACCCATCGAGCGCGCTCAAGAGCGCCGTTTCTCAAATCGTTTCCCCCGACGATACCGACGAACAAAAGGCCCGCAAAATCTATGCCACGGTCGTGAAGCTGGATAACACTCGGTTCGCTCGCAAAAAATCCGAGGCCGAGCGCAAGGCCGAAAAGTTGAAGGTCATCAAGAACGCTGACGACGTCTGGAAGCAGCAGAGCGGCTCTGATGACGAGATCGCGCTTCTTTATGTTGCGTTGGCGCGTGCCGCGGGACTGAAAGCCTGGCCCATGCAAGTCGTCAATCGGAGCCGCGCCCTCTTTGATCCGCGCTTTCTAAGTCCCGGCCAATTGGATGACTACATCGCCGTTGTGGAACTCGGCGGTAAAGATGTCTACCTCGATCCTGGACAGAAGATGTGCCCCTTCGGTGCTCTGTATTGGGCACACGCGTTCGCCTCCGGATTCCGACTTTCTGAGAAAGGCGCCACCATCGCAACCACCCCCTTCGTCACTTACAAGGATGCGATCGTCCAGCGGAACGCCGACCTGGAAGTGGACGAGCAGGGCGTCACCAAAGGGTACGTGCGCTTCGTAATGACCGGGCCGGATGCTCTGCGTTGGCGCCAGTTGTCGCTTGAAAACGATCAGGATGAGGTCAAGAAGCAGTTCAATGAGGCCATGCAGGATCAATTTCCCGAAGGCGTGCAAGCTGACTTCGACCACTTCCTCGGCCTTGACGATCCAAACGTCAATCTCATCGGCATCTTCAAGGTCACCGGCAACCTCGGCACTCAAACCGGCAAGCACTTTTTCCTGCCCGGTTTCTTCTTTGAATCCCGCGCCAAGCTCCCCTTCGTCGCGCAGGACAAGCGTACGACTCCAGTCGATATTCATTACCCAAAAATGGAACAGGACGACGTCACCTACCATCTGCCCTCCGGCTTTACGGTAGAGAGCGCGCCGCAGGTGTCCAGCGCTGCCTTTCCCGAACACGCCATCCTCAAATCAGCTTCCCAGTCAACCGCAGGGACAGTCAGAGTTGCGCGCAACCTCGCCTACAACTTCACCATCCTTGACCCCAAGGACTACCAGGGCCTCCACGACTTCTACCAGAAAGTGGCCGCCGCCGATCAACAGCAACTCGTCTTAACCCGCGCCCCCGCCGCTCACGGCAACTGATCCCAAAGGAGCTAGACCCTCGTGCTCGCCCTAACCCCGTACGTCACGGATTCCTACATCACCCACGAAGCAACAACTCGTTCCACGCGAATTCTTGGCTTAGTCCGCACTCTTCCATTCCTGCTCTTAGTCCTATCCGCCCCAACCCTCGTCCACGCCCAGTTCCAGCAGCCCACCGACGAAGAGCTAAAGATGACCGCCGACCCCAAAGCCCCCGGTGCCGCCGCTGTCTTCCTTTATCGCGAAGAGGTAATCGATGACGTCACGCACACAGACAACACCTACGAGCGGATCAAGGTGCTCTCGGAGAAAGGCAAGGAGTTGGCGACCGTTCACCTGCCTTATGTCCACGGCCTCCACACAGTCTCTGATATACAGGGCCGTACCATCCACGCAGACGGCACCATCATCCCTCTCACCGCGAAACCGTCAGACCTGATGGCTTTCAAATCCACCGGCTTTGAGGTTGACGAAGTCGTATTCAGCTTGCCCAGCGCAGAGGTCGGCAGCATCCTCGAGTACCGTCTTAGCTTGACCATGTCACCCTTCCGCGTCGCGCAGCCCATCTGGAATCTCCAGATGCCGTACTTCGTCCATAAGGAACACTTCCAGTTCCATGACTACGTCATGCCCGGTCACTTCATTCCAGGTGATGATGGCGAACCGCTCGACCGCCTCATGACGTCGGAAACTCTCCCCACGGGCACCGTTGTCAGTTTTGACAAATCCAAAAACATCTTCAACCTCGATCTCTCTGACGTCCCTGCCCTCCCCGACGAAGACTGGACGCCCCCTCTCAATCTCTTCAAATGGCGCGTCGAGTTTTACTACACCAACTCGAAAACCCCAATCCAGTTCTGGACTGCCGCCACAAAGCAGTGGTCGCAATACGTTGAAGACTTCACACGTCCTACCGGCTCGCTCCGCAAAGCGGTCTCCGAGATCGTCGCGCCCGCGGACACCGACGACCAAAAGGCCCGAAAACTCTACGCCGCCGCGCAGAAGCTCGACAACACGGCCTTCAGCCGCACCAAGTCGGAGGCCGAGCGCAAACGGGAGAAGATCAAGGAGATTCATAAAGCCGAGGACGTGTGGAAGGACCAAAGCGGCAGTGAGGATGAAATTGCGCTTCTTTTCATCGCTCTCGCTCGCTCCGCTGACATCAAGGTCTCGCCTTTGCAAGTCGTCAACCGCGACCGGGCCATGTTCGATGGCCATTACCTGTCCACGCGCCAGTTGAACGATTACCTGGCCGATGTAATCATCGACGGCAAAGACGTCTATCTAGATCCAGGCCAGAAAATGTGCCCCTATGGCAGCCTTCACTGGAAGCACACCCTCGCGTCAGGTTTCCAGCTCGGAAACAAGGACCCGGTCATCACCCCTGCCATCTCGTTCAAGACTGCGATTGTCCACCGCGTCGCCGACTTGACCGTCGACTCCACCGGCAACGTCAAGGGGATCGTCCGCTATTCGATGACCGGCCCAGACGCTCTACACTGGCGCCAGCTTTCGCTTGAAAATGATCAGGAAGAAGTGAAGAAGCGTTTCAACGAGGCAATGCGGGATGATTTCCCCGATGGTGTTCAAGCCGAATTCGACCACTTCCTGGCTCTCGATGACCCCAGCGTCAACCTCGTCGGCATCGTGAACGTGACCGGAACGCTCGGTTCCATCACCGGTAAGCGCTTCTTCCTGCCCGGTCTCTTTTTTGAGTCGCGCGGCAAGCACCCCTTTGTAGCCCGTGACCGGCGCACCACTCCCATTGATGTCCACTACGCAAAGCTGGAGCAGGATGACGTTACCTACCATCTGCCATCAGATCTCTCCATCGAAAGCACGCCTCAGCCCGCAAACACGACGTGGCCCGATCACGCCCTGCTCAAAATCTCATCCACCCCGTCCGGAAGCGATGTGAAGATCACCCGGTCACTCGCCTACAACTTCACTCTCCTCGACCCAAAGGAGTACCCCAATCTCCACGACTTCTACCAGAAAGTAGCCGCCGCCGATCAACAGCAACTCGTCCTCACCCGCACTCCTGCCGCTCACGGCAACTGATCCCAAAGGAGCCAGACCGTCGTGCCCACAATGACTTCATCAAACTCGATCCCAGCCCGTCTCCTCGTAGCCGCTCTCCTCCTCTGCGCCTGCAAGCCGGGTCACGCTGGCATGTTCGGCCATTCGCAGCCCGTACCCCAATGGGGCATGGATGCCTACAAGACCCATACACCCGATTACGCCAAAGATGCCGCCGCCATCATCCTCTTCGACGAGTACGTCGAAACCGTCGACTCCCAGGGCCGCGCCGTCGAGCGCGAACGTCGCGCCAAGCGCGTGCTCAAGCCCCAGGGTCGCGGCGACGTCGCCTGCAGCGTCGATTATTCAGAAGATGAAAAAATCAACTACTTCCGCGTTTGGACCATCGCCGCCGATGAAAAGCAGTACCAGGCCCAGGACACCGATTTCGTTGAAGAAGGCGATACCAGCGTCCCCATCATGCTTTCCACCAACAAGGTTCGCATCGCGCATCCCCCGGCCGTCGATGTAGGCGCCACCGTTATCTGCGAGTCTGAGGAACTCCTCACACCCTACATCCACGAGAACATCTGGCAGATCCAGAGAAGCATCCCCGTCGTCTTCCAGGCTCTCGAAGTCGATCTGCCCGCAGGCCGCTCCCACTCTCAGGCATGGCACAATTTCAAGCCCGTCGCGCCCGTTGAGATCGCACCGAACCACTGGCGCTGGGAACTCAAGGACACGCCTGCACTCACTCTTCGCAATATTCCTTCCGGCCCTGAATGGTCCGCCGTCGCAGCCCGCATGTCCGTGCAATGGGGCGATGCCGCGCTTGAGGGAACTGACAGCCAGTGGCGTGCCATCGGCCAGTGGGTCACCACGCTTGAAGCCAACCGCCCTGACCCTTCCCCTGAAATTACCGCCCAGGCGCAATCGCTCATCGCCGCCGCACCTGACTTCTACACCAAGCTCTATCGCATCACCGACTTCATCCAGAAAAACATCCGTTACTTCATCGTCATGCGCGGCATCGGCGGCCTGCAGGCCAATCACGCCGCGGATATCTATCGCAACAAGTACGGCGACTGCAAAGACAAAACCACGCTCCTCATCTCCATGCTCCAAGTCGCAGGCATTCATGCCTTCTACGTCCCGGTCGACGACCGCCGCGGCATTGTCGATCCGGACGACCCTTCTCTCTTTGGCAACCACATGATTACCGCCATTGAGATTCCCGCCGGCGTCGACGACCCGCGCCTCATGGCCATCGTCAAAGCCAAAGACGGCAAGCGTTATCTCATCTTCGATCCCACCAATGAGCGCACCCCCGTCGGCCATCTGCCCGCCTACCTCCAAGGCAGCTTCGGCACCCTTGCTGCGGGCGCCTCAAGCCAGATCATCGCCCTGCCCGTGCTGCCCCCGGATGCAAATCCAAACAACCGCAAAGGCTCCTTCGCCCTGGCTCCCGATGGAACCCTCACAGGTTCTGTCGAGTCCATCCGCTCCGGCAGCGGCGGTGGTGAACTCCGCAATATCCTTAAGTACTCCGATGAAAAAGAACGCCGCGAAGCATTGGAGACCGCCGTCGCACACGATGTCCCGGGCGTCGTTCTCAATTCATTCCACTATGTCCAGCCCAGCGACCTCGACAAGCCTATCGAAATCCACTACGACCTCACTGCCGGTCAATATGCTCACCAGGCTGGTCCGCTGCTGCTGGTGCGCCCGCGCGTGGTAGGCTCTGACGTGTTGCCTTTCGACGACAAGCCCCGCACCGTTCCCATCGATCTCAATGCCACCGGCCACTGGCACGACTCCTACGACATCACTCTCCCTCCTGGCTATGTCGTCGATGAAACTCCAGACCCCATCGATGTCGATGTCGATTTCGCAACCTACCACTCCACCACCACGGCCAAGGGCAACCTCCTCCATTACGAGCGCGACTACATCGTCCGTCAGGTAGAGATCCCCTCCGAAAAAGCCGCATCCTTCCGCAAACTGGAAGGCGCCATCCTCACCGACGAAAAAGGCACCGCCGTCCTCAAGAAACAGTGATTGCGACAAGACTTGTGACCTTCGCCCTTTGCTGAGGTCGAATACGTTGACAACGCGGCCTGAGCAATCTACCGAGTGGGCTGCCGTGTCTCCAGAGATTCTGTATGACTCGTTCTCTTGTTCGGCGATGGACAGCCCTCGCTGTCATCGCCCAGATGGCTCTGACGCCAAGCTCAAATCCGTATCTGGGCGCGCAGGATGTCACGCTGCATGCAGACGTGAATCTGGTCAATGTCTTTGTCGACGTGACGGACCGGCACGGTGCCATTGTGGGCGGTCTAACTCGTGATGATTTTTCCCTTGCCGAGGACGGTAGAGCGCAGCAGATTGCAATTTTTGAGCGGCAATCGGACCTGCCATTGAATCTGACCTTGGCTATCGACACAAGCGGGAGCGTCGCGAAAGACCTGGCGGATGAACAGTACGCGGCGCGGCGGTTCGTACATACAATCTTGCGCCCGCAAGACCGGATTGGCCTGTTGGATATCACATCCGCGGTGTCGGAACTGACACCACTCACCAACAACGTTAGCAAAATCGAACGCGGGATTGCCGGTTTGCGCGGAGGCGGAGGCACAGCGTTCTACGACGCAATCGTGCTTGGTTCAAAACAGCTCGGTCACCGACATGGACGTAAAGCTCTGATCGTGGTCTCGGACGGCGACGATACGGTCAAAGGAGCCACTTATGCGCAGGCATTGGAGCAAGCTTTACGCAACGAGGTCATGATCTACAGCTTGATCGACGTGCCCATTGAGTCCAGTGCCGGGCGCGATCTGCGCGGCGAACACGCCCTCATTGCACTGGCCGAGGAGACCGGTGGCAAGAGCTTCTATATAAGTGCCCATGGGCTGAATAAGGCCTTTGCTAAGGTGGGCGAGGCCTTGCGAACGCAATACTTTCTGGCCTACTATCCGCACAATCAGGAGCCAGGTACGAACTTTCATCGAATTCAATTGATCATCCCAAAGGCCGAGGCCGACCACTACAACATTCGTTACCGCACAGGCTACTACACGGATTCGCTAGCCCAATAAGAATCAAAGAACCTCGATCGAGTGTGTAGCAAGAAGGCCCTGAGAATCGGGCTAGAAGGCATTAGCCGCGGCCAGACACACACGAACCATCACCGCGCTCAGATCTACCGTTTTGACGCCCGTCGAGCGCCGCTCCGGATAAGGATCAACACAACCAGCCCAACCGCAACAGCGAGAAGGGCAATCACAAAATAACCGGCCCCGTTCGAATTACTCCTCGGGGTGTCGAGTCCACTGCTTTGCGCCGCGGCGACCCACTCCATCATCGACATCACAAAATCTCCGCCCTTCCCAATGAGAAACGGCAAAGTCTCCGCAGGTTGCCTTCGCCAGCGTCACAGCTACTCCTCGATCCCGAGACGATTCTCCCGTCGAGCCGCAAGCAAATCACGCATGGAATTGGGTCGCGGCGGTACTCTCTTTGCTGGCGAACGCTCTCCGACCCTCGCTTTATGTCGGAAATTCGACGGGTGAACTGCACTCCCGTTGGCAACCTCGCACCTCCGAACTGCATCTACCGACTAAGTTCTATAGCTAAGGATTTTGACTTCCCACCGTAGCCAACAGCCCCTCCGGGCAGTTGTTTGGATCCGAACCGCTCGGCGTTAGCGGAGGTAAGACCATTTGAAAGACGGAACAACCGCAGCGACTTCCGGTTTAGCCTTCCAACCCGTCAAAGACGATATCGGCCTCGAGCATCCACTGCGTGACTATCGGGAGCGGTTCGCCTTTGCTACCGAAGCCGCAGGGATCGGTTATTGGTTCTGCAATCTCCCATTCGACCGACTCATCTGGGATGAACGGGTGAAGGCGCATTTCTGGCTACCGCCTGACGCCAACGTCGATATCGATCTCTTTTATGCGTGCCTGCATCCAGACGACCGTGAACGCACTCGTCAGGCAATCCAGCTGTCCATTGGCACCCGCACACAATACGACGTCGAATACCGAACGGTGTCTCCGGATGGCCGCGTCAAGTGGATTCGTGCGATTGGCCGCACCGCCTATGATGTGGCCGGCGAGCCGGTCCGCTTCGATGGTGTCACATGGGAGATCACGGCGCTGAAAGAAGCCGAGGAGGCCCGGGATCGTGCCCAGGAAGCGCTAATGCGCAGCGAGAAGCTGGCGCTCGTCGGACGTCTGGCGGCCACTGTTGCGCATGAGATCAATAACCCGCTCGCCGCCGTGACCAACCTGCTGTTCCTCATTGAACAATCCGTGACCGATGCGACCACGCTGAACTACGTGAAGCGTGCTATCGATGAGGCCGAGCGCATCTCCCACATCGTCACGCATACGCTTCACTTCAACCGGCGCAGTGATATCCCGTCATGGGAGCGAGTCTCGCAAATCCTTGACTCGGCTCTGGCGCTCTACGACGGTCGTCTCCGCCTCTCCGGCATTACATTGCAGCGTGACTACACGGAGGCCGACCGTCTCCTCTGCCTCTCCTCGGAGCTGCGCCAGGTATTTGCCAATCTTATTGCGAATGCTTTAGACGCGATCCAGCGCGACGGCAAGCTGATAATCCGCACGCGACCCCAGCCCCACCCGCAAACAGCAGAAGCGGGCCTGCGCATCACCATCGCCGATACCGGCCACGGCATGGATCGGGATATTCTGCGCAGGCTCTTCGAACCCTTTGTCAGCACCAAGGGCGACAGAGGCACGGGCTTAGGCCTGTGGGTGAGCCGCGAGATCCTGAGCAAGCACCGCGCCATCATTCGCGTGCGCAGCCGTCAAACGCCAGGCGCCAGCGGCACCGTGTTTTCCATCTGGATTCCCGTGACAACCGCTGCAGGGGTGGCCGAGCCACTACCTGCTGCTTCCTTGACAGCTTCAAACGTCGTCCGCGCTTGATTGGCCGAAGAATCGACCTGCGCTTTAGCCCCGGAGATCCATCTTCGCGGACCGGACCGCGATCTTCTTCCCAAAACACCAGAAACTGTCTACGTTTCCCGAATCACCTTAACAAAAACCCCATCCGGCAATTCCCCCTCCAGCAAATGCACCACCCCGCCCTTCACATACCCTTCCAGCACATGTCGGGTGCCTTTTCCTGAAGCAGGCGGTGCAGCCGTCGTTGCGGCCCCGCTGACTTGCTGAGTCGCCAACCCGCTCATGGGCTCGCTCGCTGACTTGTTGGCTCGCTGACCTGCCAATCCGCCCGCCGGCTTCCCCATCCCCCGATCCATAGCCTCGTTCGCCAGTTGATCGGCTTCCTTATTCCCCCCCCGCAGCGTGTGCTGCATTTCAAAGCGTTCCAGCCGCGCCGCCATTTGCTTGGCTTCCTCCCAAAGCGGCTTCAGCGCTGGACTCGCCACCTTGTACTGCCCCTTCATCTGCTTCACCATCAGCTCTGAGTCAGACACCACGCGCAGCCGTCTCGCGCCATTCTCCATGGCCCACCGCAACACCGCCAGCAGCCCTGAATATTCGGCATGGTTGTTCGTCTGCCGGCCCAGAAATTTGCTCAGCCGCGCCACGGTCCGTCCCTGCGCGTCTTCAATCACCGCTCCATACCCTGACGGGCCAGGATTTCCCCGCGACCCGCCGTCGCAGTGCGCCGTGAACCACTCATTGCCGCCTCCGGCAGTCAACGCATCGTTTCCAAATAAGTTTCCAGTCATCGATACCCAGTTTACCGGTTCCCATCCCGTCCGCACCGCACCCAATCCACCCCCACGAGCCACCTCCTTCCTTTGCCAACCTGCCAAACCACTCGCCCAATCCCCCAAAATGCTCACCAAAGCCCCCTTGGAACGTCTTTTCCAATGCGGACAACTCCATATCCTCCGGAACGGAGATTTAATGGCAACGGATGCGGTGATTCATCCCACTTCCCCGATTGCAGGCCCGGCGCGCGTGGCATGGCCAGCCAGTGGAAGGGTACAATCCTTCCCAGGCATGGTTGCGACCACCGCAATGGACGGACCAAAGAACGGCAGCGCGCAGGAGCGTCTCCAGGCGCGCGCCCCGGAGATGGAACTCATCCGGGAGGCCCAGTCCGGTTCCCGGGCGGCCTTCGATGCGCTGGTTCGCCAGTATGAGCATCAAGTTCTGCGCCTCGCGCTTCACCTCACCGGCTCAGAGCACGATGCGGAAGACATTTATCAGGAAGCCTTTTTAAAGGCCTACCGGTACATCGGCAATTTCCGGTTTGAGTGCTCCTTTTATACCTGGATCTACCGGATTGTTACCAACCTTTGCCTCGATCAGTTGCGGCGCAAGAAAACCAGGCGCGAAGATCACGCGGTGGTCGTAGACCACTCCGGCGACGAGATTGACCTGCTGGCATCCGTCTCCGACGACCGTTCGTTCTCGAACCCCGCAAAGGAACTCGACCGCAAGGTCCTCGGCCAGAAGATTCAAACCGCGCTGGGTAAGCTCACACCGCGCGAGCGAATGGTTTTTGAGTTGAAGCACTACCAGGGTCTCCGCCTGCGCACCATCGGAGAAATGCTGAACACCACGGAAGAGACCGCCAAGAACACGCTCTTCCGGGCGACCAAGAAATTGAGAACCCAGTTGGCGGAGTTGCGTTAGTGCGCCTTTGGCAATCCCCCAATGGGGATGCGGATTTCTTGAGCGCGATGTGTCAGAGATTTGAGGCTGGAAGGACGTAACCATGAATTGCGATCTTGCACATGAAAGGATCGTCGCGGCGGCATATGGCGAGCTGCCCGATGAACAAATCCACGAGCTGGAGCGGCATATGGCCGGCTGCCATGAATGCCATGCGGAACGCGAGGAGTTGCTGGCGCTGAAATTGCTGGCCGCCGCGCACCCCGTCATCGAGCCACCTGCCAACCTGGTAGCCCGGTCCCGGCAGCGCCTTGAAGAGGCCCTCGATGCTCTCCCTCCCAAGCGCTGGTATGAGTGGCTAGGCCAGCGCATGATGAACAATTTCGCCAGCTTGCAGGCAGCTCCCGTTGCAGCTTGCCTTCTGCTGGTAGCCGGCGCAGGTGCAGGCATTCTCGGCAGCTACGAGGTTGCGCAAAACCGTGCGGCCCACTCGGCAACTTCCATCACAGCGGCAAACGCGACCGAGCCTTCCGCCCCCGCACCCGCCGAAATCGCCAACATCTCCAGCATCGTCCGCCAGCCCAACAGCGAGATGGTCGAAGTCCATTACAACCAGGTTGTACCCCGGCAGATGGAGGGCTCGCTCGACGATCCGGCCATCCGCCAGTTGCTCATGCTGGCTTCTGAGAACTCCGCATCCGCCGGCGTCCGTGACGACTCCGTAGGGCTCCTCGCCGCCGAGTGCCGCGCTGGTCACAGTTGCCAGGCCGCCGGCATCCGTGACGCCCTCATGGTCGCCCTCCGCTATGACAAGAATGCCGGCGTCCGCGAAAAGGCCCTTCAGGGCCTCTCGCCCTACGTCGCCGAGGATGTTCGTGTCCGGGATGCGGTGCTTGAGGCCTTGCTCAACGACTCTGATCCGCGGATCCGTACCGCGGCCATTAACATCCTTGAGCCCGTCGAAGCAGACACCAGCGTAAGACAGGTGTTGCATTCTGTTGCTAATTCAGACCATAATCCCCAAATCCGGACAGTTTCGAGAGAAGTCTTGAGCCGTGTACCGGAGATTCAGTAGATCTGCCCAACCTTCCGGCAACTGCACCGTCTCAAAGAGTGCGGGCCGGGGGTGAAGGATATGCAGGAGAAGGACAAAATGAAACACCTTTTGAGGCCCTATCGCAATTTCGGATCGTTTCTGTTGGTGGGTGTGGCAGTAGCCATCACCCCTCACGGCTCACAGGCGCAGGGTAACGGGATCATTGTGCTGGTGCAAGAGGGCAGCCCCCTTCTTTTGCATTCCACCGCTTCCCAGGGTTATCTGGGCGTTGACTTGTCAGATGTAGACCAGGACAAAGCGCAATCGCTCAAGCTCAAGGAAGTCCGCGGCGCGGTCATTACACTAATCGATCACGATGCTCCCGCCGGGCAAATCGGCCTGAAAGTCAACGACGTCGTCATCCAGATCAATGGGCAGGATGTCGAGGGTGCCGAACAGTTGCGCCGCCTGCTCAAGGAAATCCCCGCCGGTCGCAAAGTCAGTCTTGAAATCAGCCGCGATGGCAATATCCAGACGCTGGCCGTTCAACTCGCCGATCGCCGCGTCATGGAGCACGAAATCTGGAGCAAGATCGGCAAGAACGACGACGTCTTCGCACAGCCCTCAGGTGGCATGGGCATCCTCAAGGGCGAAGGCGATGCCGGCGTCCCCGGAGCCTTGCGCTTGTCCATCTTCGGCAGCACGCTCAATGTTGGCGCATTCGTCGAGCCCCTTGCCGCGCAAATGGCCGAGTACCTCGGCGTCGCCAACGGCCTTATGGTCAAGCAGGTCGCGCGCAAAAGCGAGGCTGCCGCATCGGGCCTCAAGATGCACGACGTCATTCTCAAAGTCGGCGCCGACAACATTACCGATCTCTCCAGTTGGGACCGTTCCCTCCGTGCTAACCAGGGCAAGCCGGTGCAGGTCACCATCCTGCGCGACAGGAAGCAGCAGGTGCTGACTCTTCAGGTCGACTCCAAACACAAGTGAGTTGCAGGAGCCCGATCATCTTCGGTGACAGCGCGATTGCCCCCTTGTTGTGGAACTAGTTAGTGACGCTGCCGCTGCCCCGGAAGTGGTATTACAACTCAGCCATTCCTTATCGATTCGCAGCGAACGCGTCTCTGTCTCCCGAAACCTCTGCGAATTTTCGTCATCAGATTCGATCAAGAGGGGCCAGGGCTCAAGTCCCCTTTAGTACCGTCACCGACTGGGGTTTTGACCGGATACAACCTTTACCTCAGGTAAACTGCTCAAAGGAAAGGCGGCTTCCCTTGCGTTAAACAGGACAGGGAAACCAATTGGGGGGCACCTTTGGAAACAGAAGAAGCGATTCAACTTCACGGAACCAAGCGGCGTGTCGAGGCCATAGACGCCGATCTCTCGGGGTCCGCGTTCACTGATGTGAATCTCTCCAGCGCAACATTCACCGATGTAAATCTGGCCGGGGCCACCATCGAAAACGCTGACCTGTCCCGTTGGCGCGTTCGCAATGTCAATCTCAGCAAGCTCCACATCAACACCGCAGACCTGCGCCACGCCGTGATCGAAGACAGCTTGTTAGACGGCATGACCATCAACGGTATCGCTGTTGCCGAACTCCTGGCCGCTCACCGCATCCTCAACTCGGACCACATCCGGTAACCTACTTAACGCCTTTGGCGGGATCCCACACGCCCTGAAGCTTGCGCACATAGAGTATCTGCCCTATGTGATAGGCGTTGTGCGCGCCCACGTGCGCAATCAGCGACGCGTTCTCGGACAGCTTCTTGTCGTCCGCCGTCTCAACGGCCTTTTCCCAATCGGTCATGACCTGGTCCAGCTTCTTCACCAGGTCGTCCCATTGCGCGGCGGTGAAGTTGTCGAACGTCTCGTTGTTGTTGCCGTCGAACGGCGCTGACTTCTCACCTTTGAAGCGTTGCAGCGAGCGAGTATCCCAGTACCACAAGTGGTAGGCCAGTTGCCCCACCGAGTGGTTCCCTTTCCCCGGACTCCACATCGCCTGCTCCGCCGTCAATCCCTGCACGGCGATCTTCGCCGGCACATACCAATCTTCCTCATCGTGTGATTGGTGTAGTTGTTCCAGCAGCACGCCACGCAGTGTTGTCGGTGGTGGCGGGCCATTCTGGGCGCGAATAGCGAGCGGAGCGGCAAGCAGCAGCAGGAAAGCCAGCTTTTTCATGAGTCAGAACCTCGAGGGGAATTGCTTTGCGGGCAGTATACCGGCCTACATGGCTGAAGTTGTCTCTGAATTGTGACGAATCCACAGCCAAGCGTGACCAAACATAGTTGGTCCCTTTTCCTATCGATACCTGTCATCGTGTATCGGGAAGCATACTGCACCCCATTCATCGCAGCTTTTCGCGCTCAGTGGGATAGCTCCATCTATCTACGGTCTCTTATGGTTCTTTACAGTGCTTAATAGTTCTCTCTTCGTATCTATAGTTTCGTCGTCTTGAGCAAAGCCGAAGGACCTGCTGTTTATCGCCTTTTATAACTACCTGCCATCCTGAGCGAAGTCCACCTACTTCATTCCCACTCTCTCCAGGCTCTCTCGATCCCAATTGCCGA